>Ga0326728_10001253_pt1 | contig 90962 bp, 76 predicted proteins | sample MB3enrmetagenome_FD_207602 | JGI IMG/M metagenome (GOLD analysis project Ga0326728, IMG submission 207602) | Lab enriched peat soil microbial communities from McLean, Ithaca, NY, United States - MB31MN | ecosystem: Environmental > Terrestrial > Soil > Wetlands > Peat | place: USA: New York... | reverse complement strand
CAGCCTATTGGACGGCTGCGCTTGCTTGCGGGAACACGGCTGCGAATTCCTCTGCTATGTTGCGCGTCTGTTCCTCGACAAACCTCCCGAATCCGGCGGTAAGGCTCCCTAAGGCAGGCCAGAGGGACTGCAATCGCTCACAGAGGCTTTCTGGGCGTCCACACCCCATCCTGCTCTGTGTCCGTTTTGTGGCAGAGCTGTTCTGAGGCGAGCTATCGGAGAGCGCCGGACACTGCCGGTTGAGGAAACGGCCAGAATGGACTGTGTACCAAACTGTGTACCGCGGAACACGCTATTTGTGTCCAGCCAGCGTTAACGTGATTTTCGAGCATAGGAAAAGCCCGTTGATTTAACGGGCTTGAGTGTCAAATGGCTGGTAGCGCTACCGGGAATCGAACCCGGGTTTTAAGATTGAGAATCTCACGTCCTAACCCCTAGACGATAGCGCCACACACTTGCGGTAGGCAGCCTAACAGGCCACTCCTCTTACTCTAACAAAAATCCGGGCCGGGGCAAAGGGCCGGACGATCTTGGCTCACGTTACGTTTCATCCAAACCAGCCGATTTGGAAAATTGATTCGTAAAACGCTCTTCATCCGGGAATCGCGCCCTGATACGATCATGGTCGCAAGAGAAATGGCCCAAGCGTAAAAGCAATAAAGAGGCCAATCAGGACGAGGAAAACCATGAACGCAATTTCAAAGAATCTTTGCCAGGGTGTTGGTTTAGTCTCCCACTGTCGTTTCCGACCCGGAGAATATGAGACAGGTATCTTGCGGTAATTCTTTATTTTGTTTAATTTGTGAGTTAGTCTCTTCCTGGAATCTGCCATTCTCCAAGTTCCTGCTAGTACTTCACTTGAAACTTCGTGTCGGAAGGCCGCCGTCTCAGATGCCCAGCTTGCGGACTTCGTCGTTGTAGTACTTGCGGTAGAGGATCTCCCACTCCTGCGAGCCTTCAACGATGATCTTGCGCTGCGAGGCAATCTTCTGGCGGGCCGTGGCGTCGATACCGGCCTCCTGGGTGAGCAGCGCGGTGAGCGACTTACGGGCCTCCTGGCGGATAGTGTTGCGATCCTCGAGGAAGCCGACCTCGTCGATCTCGGCCAGGGTGTCGGCCACGGTGTGGGCCAGCTTGTTGAGCTTGTCGGGGCTGATCCTCATAGCACCGCCTTGTATTTCTTGGTCAGCTCGGTCTTCACTTTTTTGAACATCTCGGCGTACTGAGCGCCGGATTTGCGCATCTCCTCGGAGTAGGCGTCAAGAATCACGCGCACCTCCTCGTTGATGCGGTCTTCCAGGGACAGTTCCTCGACCAGCGCCTCATGGACGCGCGACTCGCACCCCTTTAAGTCACTGGTGGTGATCATCTTGGCGTCGATGAGATGCTTGACGGTCCGGCGGGCAAGGTACCCGATGTAATCGCGGGAGAAGATCATGGATTAAGGTTTAGGATAGCGCATCGGGGCGCACTCTGTACATCTTATGGCGCTGACACAAAGCTGGTCCATTTCGAGATTTTCCGGAGTCTGTTAAGCAGAGCCCTTTCAAAATCCGATTGATGCAACCAGTTCTCGCCCAATCCCTGATCCCTGTCATCAGCTGCGGTGCGGGCAGCTTATGGTATTGAGGCATTCGCCGGCTACGCGCAGGCGCTCTACGGGGCGGCCGGCGATGAGGTGCTCGGAGACGATCTCCGCCGCGTCCGCTGGCTGGACGTTGCCGTACCAGACGGCTTCGGGATAGACCACAACCATGGGTCCGTGCTCACACTGGTCGAGGCAGCCGGATTTGTTGATGCGGACGCGGCCGCCCAGGCCGGCGGCTTTAGTGCGCTGCTGGAGTTCGGTGTGCAGATCGCTGGTTCCATTGGAGGTGCAGGAGAGACGCGGCGCGCCTTCGGGGCGCGTGTTGTGGCAGACAAAGACGTGGCGCTCAAAGACGGGCATGGGGTTGCTCCTGTGGGTTGGTGGATTCCCTGGTCTCAAAATCGAGACCAGGGGCACCCGCTTCTCTTGTTGAGATTCTTGGATTCCCACCCTAGCCGCAAAATGAAACAAGAAGCAGGTCCTTCGACTCCGCTACGCTTCGCTCAGGATGACAAGCGAGGGTGGGGCATCCAATGTTGGTTCGATGCTGTATTCAGAGTAAAGCCCCGATGCTCCGCATTCATCCCACAAAACAAAGTTTCCACAATCGCGCTGCGGCGGCCCGCCCGCATCTGCGAAAATAGAGCTTGACTATGAGCACAGACAACCTCCTCTCCCTGAAAGACGACATGGTGGCCTTTATCGAGGGCCACGGCCTGAAACGCCTGCCCGGCTACATCACCGAGGATATCCCCTCGATTGTGTGGGAGGGCGCCGACAACCCCGACGCGTGGAAAGACTTTGTGGAGATGGCCAAGCACGCCGGCGCACCCTTTGTGACCTTCAGCGAGATGACGCTGGAGGCCGAGGAGCTGGACGCGCTGATCGAAGAGGCCGGGGAGATGAACTTCCCCGACGAAGAGGCCACGGAGCTGGTGGAGGCGGAGTGGTTGCGCAAGTACGCCGGCAAGCTGGGGTACATTCAGCTGGGCTTTGTCTACCAGGGTTTGGTCTTTCTGCATGAGACCACCACGGAATGGTATGAGCGCTTCCAGTCGCTGTTGGAAGACGTGGAGACCTTTCAGGACATCGTCATCGGCGATCACGAGCACGACGGCGACGAAGAGGACGAGTAGCCGCGGTGAGCAAGGCGGGCGCTGAAGGCAATGAGAGCGTTGCACCGCAGGGTCTGCCGCTGAATGCGCCCCGCCAGCGCTGGAGTTTTGTTGAGCCGCATCCGGACGAGGCCGTGGCGCTGGCCAAGGCAGCACGGCTGCCGCAGGTGCTGGCCGAGCTGCTGGTGGCGCGCGGCGTAACCCAGCCGGCAGAAGCATTCGCCTTTCTCAATCCCGAAGTCGCACACCTGCACGATCCATTTCTGATGCTGGGCATGCAGGCCGCCGTGGAGCGGCTGGAGAAAGCGATCGCCGCGCGCGAGCCGGTGCTGCTCTACGGCGATTACGACGTGGACGGCACTACTGCCGTGGTGCTGCTGAAGACGGCTATCGAGATGCTGGGCGGGGAGGCGCGCTTCCATGTGCCGCACCGGCTGCGAGAAGGCTACGGGCTGCAATCGAGCGTACTGGAAGAGGCTTACTCGGAGGGCGCGCGGCTGGTGATTACCGTGGACACCGGCATGAGAGCCTTTGCCGAAGCCGAAACCGCGCGCCGCCTGGGACTGGACCTGATTATCACCGACCACCATTTGCTGGAGGCGGGCGAGGCCGTGCCGCACGCGCTGGCGATTCTCAACCCCAACCAACCGACCTGCGGCTACCCGGAGAAATTTCTTTGCGGCGCGGCGATTGCTATGAAACTGGCGCAGGCGCTGCTGGAACGCCGCGACCTGGCTCGCGCGCGAGAGAAGACACTGCCCAGCTTTTTGAAGATGGCCGCCATTGCCACCATCGCCGACGCGGTGCCGCTGCAGGGCGAGAACCGCGTCATTGCGGCTTTGGGATTACGAGAGCTGCGACGGCCAGCCGGGGCCGGGCTGCGTGCGCTTTTTACTGCCGCGGCGCTCGATCCCGCCGCGCGGGCGATCAGCGGCTTCGACGTGGCCTTCCGGCTTGCTCCGCGGATCAACGCCGCCGGACGCATGGACGTGGCCTCCGATGTAGTCGAGCTTTTCACTACGCACGACAAGGCGCGCGCCGCCGAGCTGGCCGCCAAACTGGAACGGCTCAACCGCGAGCGCCGCGAGACGGAGGCCAAAGCGCTTGTCGCCATCGAAGCGCGGCTGGCTAGCGACGCGGAGCTGGCCGCCGACCGGCTACTGGTGGTGGACGGCGACGGCTGGCATCGCGGCGTCATCGGCATACTGGCCTCGCGCGTGATCGAGCGCACCGCCAAGCCGGCGATTGTGGTCAGTGTCGAGGAGGGCGTGGCGTATGGCTCCGGGCGCTCCATCGACGGATTCCATCTGCTCAATGCTGTCGAGAGCTGCGCCGATCTCTTCACACGCTTCGGCGGCCATGCCTTTGCGGTCGGCTTTGCCCTGCCCGCCGAAAAGCTGCCGGAGCTCAAGCGCCGCCTGCGCCTCTACGCCGAAGAACACCTGGGCGGCCGCGAGCCGGAGTACCTGCTGCGCATCCACGCCGAGCTGCCGCTGGACCGCATCACGTCTGTGCTGGTTGGCTGGCTGCGCAAGCTGGAGCCCTTTGGCCATGGCAACCCCGAACCGGTCTTCGTCGCCCGCAGAGTGCGCCTGCTCACGCCGCCGCGCATGATGAAGGAGCGCCACCTGAGATTGGAATTGGCGCAGGATTCCGTGCAGCCGCAACCCTTGCCCGGCTCAAGCGGCGCCGTGCGCGCCGTCGGCTGGCACCTGGCCGCACGCGCCGCCGAGCTTGGCCTGGCACAGGGAAGCCTCATCGACATGGCTTACCGCATTCGCGAGAACGAGCACCCGGAGTATAGCGGCGTGGAAGCCGAGATTGCCGGGATTGAGTTGGCGTAGGAGACCGTGACGCCAGTAGATGCGGTAGAGGTATGTTATAACTTATGTTATAATTTCGATGAATTGGAGGCTTCACATGGCCACGACTGCAAAGATCATCGCTATCGGCAACTCCGCCGGCATTATTTTGCCCAAGGAGACCCTGGCGCGGCTCAATGTAGAGAAGGGCGACACGCTCTACATCACGGAGGGTTCACAGGGCATTCGTCTTGTTCCGTACGATCAGGATTTCGCCACGCAGATGGAAGCTGCGCGAGAAGTGATGCGCGAAAATAGGGACGTTTTGCAGAGGCTTGCTGAATGAGCGATCCAATTTGGATCAGGCAGGACGCGGCTTTGACAATGCACGAGGAAGCGCTGATGCTGCACGGCGGCCTGGAGGGTGTGCGCGACCTCGGGCTTCTGGAGTCTGCTCTTGCGCGTCCTAAAAATCTCTTTGCCTATTCAGAGCAAGACCCTTCGCTTGCCCTGCTTGCAGCCTCCTACGCCACGGGGATCGTCGCCAATCATCCTTTTGCAGATGGCAACAAGCGAACGGCCTTCACTGTTTCTGTAACATTCCTGAAATTGAATGGCCTTCAATTGACAGCATCCATGGAGGACCGGGTTCTTACGTTCTGGGCTCTTGCCGCCGGCGAGATCTCCGAGGAGCAGCTATCCCAATGGTTTGAACGAAATACAGCGCCCCGCTGACCTGGATTTCCACCACCGCCAAAAATCCCTCTTCCCAAGTCCCCCCCCTGCCAGTGTAGTATTGTTTCAGTCAGGTTAAATTCCCTGCCTGACACGCAAACAACTGCGCGAATAATGCGGTTGTTGGGGTTTTATGGACGCCAATTTATCCGGCTCTTCTCTCTCCCGCCACAAGCGATCTCTATTGTATTTGCCATGTGTTGTTGTTGCCGAGTCCAGACTTTGGAGGCCCAGGCGAGTCCGGAATTTCTCCGGCCGCATTGGTGAACTCTGATGGCCGACCTGGCAACCACCGTGCACGCGATGCCTTCAGGAAGATCCCTGCTTGATCGCAAGCTGAGCAAGGCGCCCAGCCGCGCGGGCATGGCGATGTTTCTTCTCGCGCTGGCCGGCGGTCTCTGCTATATAGCCTTTCACGTCGCCCGCGACCTTGACTCGGTCACTATCACCAGCATCTGGCCGTATATGCTGCTGGGCCTGGCGCTGCTGATTGCGCTCGGTTTCGAATTCGTCAACGGCTTCCACGACACCGCCAACGCCGTGGCCACGGTCATCTATACTCATTCGCTGGAGCCCAACATCGCCGTGGTCTGGTCGGGCATCTGCAACCTGGCCGGGGTGCTCTTCTCCTCCGGCACCGTGGCCTTCGCCATCATCACTCTGCTGCCCGTCGAGCTGATTATTCAAGTCAGCTCAGGCGCGGGCTACTCCATGATCTTTGCCCTGCTGATCGCCGCCATCGTCTGGAACTTGAGCACCTGGTGGTTCGGGCTGCCGGCCTCCAGCTCGCACACCATGGTCGGCTCAATCATCGGAGTTGGCATCGCCAACCAGTTGCTCAGCACCCATACGGGAACCTCCGGCGTGGATTGGGAACAGGCCATCAAGGTTCTCAAGGTGCTGCTGATTTCGCCGATTGTGGGTTTCGTCTGTGCCGGGCTACTGCTGTACATCTCCAAGAAGCTGATCAAGTACCCATCCCTCTACGAAGCTCCCAAGAACAACCAGCCGCCGCCGTGGCCGATCCGTGCCCTGCTGTTGCTGACCTGTTCCGGCGTCAGTTTCTCGCACGGCTCCAATGACGGACAAAAGGGCATGGGCCTGATCATGCTGATCCTGATCGGCACGGTGCCAACCGCATACGCGCTGAACCACGCCGTCACCGCCAGCGATATGCAGGAGTTCATCGCCGCCAGCGAGCAGGCCGGGCACATCCTCGACCGGCACGTGGACAAGGCCGGTATTCTCGGCGCCGATGCCCGCGCCGAGGTCACCGATTACATCCGCACTCAAAAACTTCAGCCGGACACCATCCTGGCGCTTCGAGAATTGGTCGAGGACTTGAACCACGAAGTCGCTCTCTACAAGGTTTTCAAGTCGGTACCGGCGCAGGACCAAGCCAATGTTCGCAACGATATGTACGTAGCCAGCGAGGCGCTGCGGCTGATGGCCAAGAACCACAACCCGGCTTTTACCGCCGAGGAAAGCTCTGCTCTCAAGAACTACAAGAGCAAGGTGGACAAAGCTACCAAGTTCATTCCCGACTGGGTTAAAGTGGCTGTCGCTTTGGCGCTTGGACTGGGCACCATGGTGGGCTGGAAGCGCATCGTAGTGACCGTGGGCGAAAGGATCGGCAAGGAGCATCTATCCTACGCGCAGGGCGCCAGCGCCGAACTGGTTGCCATGGCCACCATCTTCGCCGCCAACCTCTGGGGCCTGCCGGTGAGCACGACACACGTCCTGAGCTCTGGCGTGGCCGGAACCATGGCCGCCAACGGCAGTGGCTTGCGCCTAGCCACGGTTCGCAACATTGCCGCCGGCTGGGTTTTTACCCTGCCGGTCGCGGCTCTGCTCTCCGGCACTCTCTATTGGCTCTTCCGCGCAATTTCCTAATCGCCCACCATCGCCAGGGGGCGGTTGCGGTCGGTGCGCAGCGTGGGCACGGCCGCCAGCAGGCTGCGCGTGTAGGCGTGCTGGGGCGCGGTCAGCAGGCGCGCGCAGGGGCCCGTTTCCACCACCTCACCCGCACGCATCACCGCAACCCGGCTGGCTACCTGGCCCACTACCGCCAAGTCGTGCGAGATGAAGAGCATGGCCAACCCATGCTGGCGCTGCAACTCACGGAGAAGCTCCAGCACCTGCGCCTGCACGGTGACATCCAGGGCGGTTGTGGGCTCGTCGGCGATCAGCAGCCGCGGACGATTGATCAGCGCCATGGCGATCAGAATTCGCTGCCGCTGCCCGCCGGAAAACTGATGCGGATAGTCGCCGTAGCGCCGCGCCGCATCGGGAATTGAGACCGCCTCCAGCGCGGCGATGGCCTGGCGCTTCGACTCGCGTCCAGTCCAGGAGGGAGAATGCGCGCGCGCGCCTTCGGCCACCTGGCCGCCAATCGTCATCACCGGATTCAGCGCCGTCATCGGCTCCTGGAAGATCATGGCGATCTCGCTTCCCCGCAGCCGTTGCAGCGCACTTTGCGGCTGTCGCAGCAGGTCAATCGAGTCTGTGCTGCCGGCTCGGCCGCCGCGCCACAGGATCTGCCCCGCAACCCGCGCCGCCGGTCCTAGCAGCCCCAGAATCGCGAGAGCGGTCACGCTCTTGCCCGACCCCGACTCGCCCACCAGCCCCAGCACCTCTCCCTGGTCGATGTGCAGGCTCACGCCGCGCACCGCCTCAGCCGCCGCAAAGCGAATCTGCAAATCGCGAATTTCCAGCAGTGGAGCCATGAAGCCATCCTAACAAACAGAGCGGGGCGCGGAAACCCTGCGGGGAATCGTTCCGGCTACGGGCCAAAGTGGCCATAATCTACCCACATTCTGCGCAAACAATTGCATAGTCCCATTGGGTTGAGCCAAGAACACAAGGATTACAAGCATTTTTTTGGCATTACGATTGCATAAATACTAAACGTACCCATGGTGTCGGATTGTGGTAATAGAGGTAACGTTACCTTTATGAAACGATTTCGCAGGCGCCTCGATGTGCGTCTTAAATCCTGAAAGATGCAGTCGGGAATTGGTAAGCGCCGGGAGATCATCTCTCCCGACCGGCAGCAACACTTCGGCAGCGCGAATCATCCTGCCGTTTTGTTCAGAAGGGAAATCATGACCAGCAACTTTCATTGGGTAGACGACCGGCGGGCGAGGCAGCGTTTTGGGATCAGCGCGCCGCTCACAGTGATGATCGGAAAGCGCGAGATCCCTGGCTTTACGCGGGACTTGAGCAACCGGGGAGTCTATTTTTATTTGGACATGGCCGAGAACGCGCCTATCGGGGGCGATTTTGAATTTATGGTCGAATTGCCACCCGAGATTACTCTATCTACTTGTTGTACGATCCACTGCCTGGGCCATGTGGTGCGCACGGACAACACTTCGCGGCAGTTGACCGGGATCGCGGCTGAGATTCTTCATTATTCGATTCAGAGGGAGGCCGCGGCCTGAGCCTAGAGTTTGCGCATGCCGAGGACGCGATGGTCTGCGAGCCAGTTCTTGCGCACATAGACGAGCCGGTTATTGCTTTCGGGGTCGGTGGGCAGCAGGAAGAAGCCAGGATCGATTAGGTAGCGGATAGAGTTGTAGACGATACCCTCCATGACTTCGCCATCGAGGAATTGCAGCCGCATCCAGATTCCATGAACGATGGGCGCGCGGGAGTGAAAGTTGAGAATCTCGTGCTTCGCGTCTCCCGTAAAGCTGTTGACATAGAAGACAGCCTTGATCTCTTCGACTGAGATCTCCTCGACGATATCCGATTCAAGGATGCGCACCCTGAAGCTCTCCGGCGCGGTGTGGGGAGCGCGGATCAGCATCTCTTCCACGGTGCTCCAGGCGGGTGAGTCGAGGTAGCCTTTGATCGTCCGGGATCCGAACTGAATGACAACCTTTTCCGAGCGGGGCGAATCAGGGCCACGAGGGTGAGGCGTCACGGCATGACTCTCTGGTTTGAATGAGCCTGTTTCAGCGGCGGAAAGAGATTGTATTGTTTGATCTTGTATAGCAGAGCTTTGTAGCTGATCTGCAGTTCGCTTGCGGCGGCCTTTCGATTCCATCCAGTACCCTCCAGTGTTTTGGCGATGGCGGCGGATTCGGCTCCGTCCTTCAGGTTCCGCACCATATGCTTCAGGCTTCCGTTGTTGCCGGCGGCCTCTTCTCCGCCGGAGGCCGGCAAATCCGCGCTGAGCCGGGGAATCAACTCATCGATGATGGCCTGCTCGTCGTCAAGGATGAGGTAGCGCTTGATGGTATTCTCCAATTCGCGAAGATTGCCCGGCCACAAGTAGCTGTTGAGAGCCATCATGAGCGCAGGGGAGATGGGCAGGGGATCGCGCTCGTACCTGGCGGCCACCTTGCGCATGAAGTGGTTGGCCAGGATGGGAATCTCCTCGACGCGCTCGCGCAGGGGAGGCATCTTCAGTGTAAAGCCATTGAGGCGGTAGTAGAGGTCTTCGCGAAAGGTCTTTTGCGCGATGGCGGCCTTGATGTCGATGTTGGTAGCGGCAATCACGCGCACATCGACTTTGACGCTGGAGCGGCTGCCCAGGCGGGAAAAACTGCCGTCCTGAAGAACCTGGAGCAGTTTGGCCTGTAAAACAGCCGGCATTTCGCCGATTTCATCGAGGAAGATGGTGCCGTAGTTACAGATTTCAAACTTGCCGGGCTTGGACTTGATCGCACCAGTAAAGGCGCCGGGCTCATAGCCGAAGAGTTCACTCTCCAGCAGATCGGCGGGCATGGCCGCGCAATTGACCTTCATAAAGGGGCGGTGGCTGCGGGCCGACATCTTGTGGATGAACAGGGTGGCGACTTCCTTGCCGGTGCCGCTCTCTCCCAGGATGAGGACGGGGATGTCGGCGCGCGCCACCAGCCGGCATTGGGATTCGATCTCCTTCATCCGCTGGCAGGCTCTGACAAAGGAGGTGTTTTCATCCAAGGGAATTTCTTTGATCTCCTCGTCATCGTGGGCCTGCACCCTAGTCGCCTCCTTGAGGCATTGCTCCACGGCCAGATCGATGTCGGCCTTTCGGAAGGGCTTGAGGATGACGTCAGTGGCTCCCATGCGCGTGGCCGCCACGACTTCCTTCAACTCGGCGGAACAGGCAAGCATGATAATCGGAAGCGAGGGCCGGGAGGCGCGCAACCTGGTCAACAAGTCGAGGGCATTTTCCCCGTCTCCATCTCCGTCCAAATGCCAATCCATCAGGAGCAGGTCAGGCAGGGGATAGTCTTTCAGGCACTGCATCAGTTCCGCAGCCTCAGTGTAGAGGCTCACGGTGAAGCGGTCCTCAAGAATGCGACAAAGATAATTCAGGATGGCGGGCTCCGGGTCAAGCGCCACGATGTGAGGTTTGTGCTTACTCTTCGTCTTCAAGTTGTCTCCTGACGGAATGCTCACCATCCCGGTTCATTTCTTAGCTTTCAAACCGCGTATGGGAGAGGACCTACTCGGCCGACGAAGATAGTAGAACGATCCGTTCTGTAATTCTCAGAGGAACGTAAAACAAACTCCGCAGACCTGGGGAACAAGTTACACCGGCGGGGTGGGGGATTCAGCCTCTCGTCGATGCAAATCTAGTGCTGCTTGTTCACTATAGTACACTCAAAAGTGGTAATTCATTCGCTATTATGTGCAAATATTTTCACATACCAGAAAAGGCAACGGCATTCAACATAATGAAATAAAGCATTTGATTACCGTCTCGTGGGGTGGATGGTTACTCGGGACTATCTAGATAGTTACTTGGATAGTTACTGTTCGATGATTGCATTTGGCTGTGAAGATGCATACAAAAGGCCATGGCCCTAGCACGCGCAACGGAATCCATCGATCTGCCTGAATTGCCCCCGACTGAGGTGATCTTCGGGCAATCGCCGATGATGATCGTTGCCCGGGAGAAGCTGGAACGGGTGGCCGAGACGACCGTTCCGGTGCTGCTGCAAGGCGAGAGCGGGACAGGCAAGGAGATCATTGCCAAGCTGCTGCATGCATATTCGAATCGCGCGAAGGGCGCGTGGGTGAAGGTGGCGTGCCCGGCGATTCCTCACTCGCTGATCGAGTCGGAACTCTTCGGTTATGAAAAGGGGGCCTTCACCGGGGCGTATGCAACCAAGCGCGGGCGCGTGGAACTGGCGCAAATGGGAACCCTTTTTCTGGATGAGATTGGCGATCTGGATCTGACCGTGCAGGCGAAGCTGCTGCAGATGCTTCAGGATGGCAGCTTCATGCGGGTTGGAGGACAGGAGTTGAGGAGGGTGAACACGCGGCTGGTGAGTGCGACCAGCGTCAACCTGCGGCAACGGGCCGAGGAAGGCGGCTTCCGGCGGGATTTTTTCTTTCGCATTAACGCCGTGACCATCGATTTGCCTCCGCTGCGCCAGCGGACCGCGGACCTGCCTATGCTGATCGACTACTTTCTTGACCGTCACGCGAAGGTCTTTCGCCGCATCCCCAAGCCGCTTTCGCGCGAGACGATGCGCTTGATGCAGCGCTATGAGTGGCCGGGAAACATTCGGCAACTGGAAAACATGATGCGCAGCTACCTCCTGATCGGCAGCGAAGAGGCATTAACCGCGGAGCTGGCTCCGTCTTTCCCATCCAACCCGGCCCGGCTGAACACCGATTTCGATCTAGCCAGGCCTGTTTCGCTGAAAGTGATCACCAAAGCCGCCACGCAGGAGCTGGAGCGGCAGATTATTCTGAAGGTTCTGGAGGCGAATAACTGGAGCCGCCGCAAGACAGCCAAGTGGCTGGACATCAGTTACCGATCGCTGCTCTATAAGCTGCAGGAAACGCAAGGCAACGGTGTTCCGGAGACGCCGCCCAAGGCCGGCATGTAAATTCGTGGCGGCGTGAACCCAAGCCACGAGGCCGCCAATGGAAGCAGAGCCGTTTTGTTCCGGAAGAGCGGCGAGCCGTAGCGCCTGCTCTACTGCTTCGCATTCTGCCGTCGCAGATATTCAAAGGTCTGCGCCATTGCATCCGGAGTTGCGACTAATTGGCGCCACCCCAGCGCGTGCAGCTTTGTGTTGTCGAACGTGTTCCCTCCCCAGGCCGTGGCAACTTTGTAGAGGGTGATGATATCCGGCAACTGGCCTTGGGAACGACGATGATATGCTTCCAAGAATCGGGCCAGCATCCTCATTGCAAAATATGGCAAGCGGATCGACCGTATCCTACGGACATGTTTCTTGTATTCGCGCAGATAACGGGATGCGGTTGGCAAGTCGTCATCATGCACGTTGTACACCTGGCCGGCGGCGTCAGGATGGCTGGCCGCCAGCACGATTGCCTCCGCACAGTTGACGGCAAATGACATCGGCAGCAGGTTGCTTCCCCCCAGGTGAAAAAAAACCGGACCGATCTGTAACCCAACCCGGTTGGAGAAGGCTCCGCCGCCTGGTCCGTAGATCACTCCAGGGCGCAAGACAACAAGTTCAAAACCTGCCTTTTTCTGATAATCCCAGAATAACTGCTCTTGCCGCAACTTGGAATGAGAGTATGTGTCTCGCAGTTCAGGATGATCCTCCAGCGGCGACTTTTCGTTGATGCGCGCGCGGCGCCCCAAGTGCGCCACTCCGTACACGCCAAAAGAGCTTACAAGAACTACGCGCGTCTTTTCCATGGGCATGCCTTCTCGCATTTCCAGCGCTTCCAGCAGGTTGCGGGAAACGACCACGGAGTCGGCAAACATCTCCGCCGCCGCGCCTTTCAATCCAGCGGCCAGATGCAAGACAAGCGAAACACCCTCTACAGCATCTTCGCAGTCGGTCTTTGACCGCAGATTTCCATAGCACAACTCGAGTTGCGCGCCCGGGTACGGCTCTGCCAGTGCCTGGAGCTGTTCAGCCTTGTCACGGCTGCGCAGAAAACACCGGATGTCTGTATAGCCATGAGCAAGCAGGCGTTCAACAACATTCCTTCCAAGGAAACCGCCCGCGCCTGTGACCAATACTTTCAAGCCTCCACCTCCGGATAAACCTGCCGGAAGATTCTCTCCATCATCGCGGAGACTCGCAGTATCTCCTCATACGGAATCGGCGGAGGAGAATCCTTTTCGATGCTGAGATAAAACTCGCTCAGAAGGCGGCGCATACCCTCGAAGAAATGAAAATGCGCATGGGAAAAGCTGTTCACGTTCTTCAGTCCTTGCCCCAGGTAATCCTTGGCGGTCAGAAACGGAGGGAACAAACGGCCCAGAGCGGACGGGAATCCTTGTTTTCGCTCCAGGACGACGGTGCGCGCCGCGAAGTCGGCATGGGCGGTGTTCTTGGTTCCGTACACGCGCAAGGTCTGTCCGACCGGCCGGGCATGAGCGCAAAAGGTCGCATACGCGCTTGTCCGCGCGCCCTGTATGATCACCCGCAATTCATCGAGAAGCTCGCCCGCGCCGGCTTTTCCGCGCCATGCAATTGCCTTGATAAATGGCTGCTGGTCGTCCAGAAACGGCGTGATCTTATTCAAGACATGATCCATCACATTCTGAAACAGCTTGCCTGGGAGCTGATGCACCCAGTGCTCGGGGTCGCGCCGCAACGCCAATCCGAATTCGCCTCCAAGGTCATAACCAATATAGCTTTCGACATGAACCGGATTACCTAGCACTCCAGTTTCATACAAGCGGCGCAGCTCAAGCGCCGGAGCCTCGAATCTCGGCCAATAATTCACCGCCAGTTTCCGGCCCGCCCGGACTGCCGTCGCTATGATAGCTTCCGCGTCGGAATGGCGCAGCGCGACAGGTTTCTCGAGAAAGATATGACAGCCCGCCGCAACAGCTTGCCTGGTAAGCGAGAGGTGCGATTGCGGCGGCGTAGTAATGTGCAGTACATCCGGCTTCTCCACCTCGAGCAATCTGGTCAAATCGCAATACCATCGCGGGACGGCGTATCGAACCGCTAACTGTTCAGCCATGATCGGCTCCAGGTCGCAAACCGCGCACAATTGAACAGAGGGTATCTTCCTGATCTCACCAATATGCGCATCCGCGATCTTGCCGCATCCAACGATCGCTATCTTCAGGCTCATTGACTATTCCTTCCAATCAAAACACCGATCAAAAAAGGCCGTTGGGAGAAGCCATCCTCGAATGCATCAAATCCTTTTGGTCAACCAGCATTGACTTTGCTTCGCGGGCACCCAACTCAAGCCGGCCTGCAACCCGGCGGGTCATCCGACATAACAACAGGATCCCCAGGTTCCAGCGGCTTTTGTGCCACGATTATAGCCTCTAGAATGGCCAGTTCAGATTCCGGAATCGAGCGGAAGCGGGGCAACATGCGAGGGCGTGATTGCCGAACGTACTCCTCATCGGCTTGCCTGGTGGAGAAGACGGATTTGACAACAAAGCCCTCCTTTCCCAGTGCATCAACGACTTGTCCGGGCCGGCAGCGATTGCTGGTAACGATGTGCGAATGCATCAGGTGATAGAGCCAGTCCTTGCAAATCAGAAAATTCAATGGGGCGGCTTCCAGGTTAAAGGCATTGTGGCCGGAGAAGTCGATTGCATTGACAAACATTCCGCCGGGCTTCAAGGAGATGTAAGCTTGCCGAAATATTTTCCGCAGATCCAGGACATGCTCCATCACATCGACACTGTATATGAAATCAAGATTGCGCACGGGGGAGTTTTCGAATTCACATACCAGCAGCTCCGGCTTCACAGCCGGCTCCGCCCCGTATTTCGCATATACGCGCTGACGAATTTCTTCTGACCACTGCACGGTCGCGAACTGCTCCACCGCGAACATCGATTTCGCGCCGTTGGCCAGGAAACAATCGGCCACGCCCAGGTTATCTCCGGGTCCAATCTCCAATCCACTCTTTCCCTGAACAGAGCCGATCATGGGAGCAATCCGCTCATAGCTCGAAGAAATATGGCGGAAAGCCGAGTCGATACCGCCTGCCAACACTCTATTTCCGCCTCGTTTACGCCGTTTCAATTTGAGGCGATTTGCCTGATTCAGCGCGATGGCCCGGAGTATCTTATAGGCGCCAGGTTGTCGCAGAAGTTGTCTCATGGCTCACGGTTGCGCAGGTTCAGTTCCTGTGCACATTTTCATTCTAAAGGCTGCGGGGGGGACAATAATGGGCCGTTGTCTTCAAGGGGCAAGTACCATATATCGCTTCGCACCAAAGCAATGCTGGAGACAAGAAAGCCTATATCCAGCCGCGGAGGGCATAGTAGACGATCTTGACGGATTCTGTCAGCATGGTCTGGAAAGCGGAAAATCGCCCATTCCAATGCTCGGTGGAGTGGAGCACATCGGGGACGGCCATGGGGGCAGCATCGATACCCAGCTTGCGGAATACGCGCCGCGCCCTGTACATATGAAAATCGCTGGTGAGCAGCACCTTCCTGCCGGGCAGGTTCTGTATCAGGCGCGCGGTCTCGATGGCGTTTTCGCGGGTGCTGGTGGAGCGCCACTCGGCAACCATGGCATCGCGGGGAACGCCTACGCCGAGCAGAAAGTCGAGGATGCCGGGACCGCCGCCGCCGCTGATGACGATCTTCTTGAAGCCTCCGGTTTGCCAGGCGAGAAGCGCCTGGCGCGCGCGCCAGTACGACGAGTAAGAGATGCCGCCATACTGGTCGTCGCCCGCGGCGCTGAGAAGGATGAGAACGTCGCCTTTGGGCTGCTGGATGGGGCCGGCGTAGGCCTGGGCCCACCACATGACGATGGGTGTCGCCATCACCAGCACGGTGATGAGTCCAATGGCCGCCAGCAGGCGGTAGAGAGCTCGTCCGGCTTTTCGCAGAGTGATCATTCGCTGCCTTTCGCTCGCGCGTAAATAAGCGATTTGAAGATCTCGAGCAGTTCTTCCGCAACCATTTCCCAGCTTCGGCTGCCGTGCGCGGAGATGGCCTGGGCATCCCAGCTCCTGTCGAGGACGGATGCAAGAGCCTGAGCCAGCGCGGCGGCGTCGCGAGGGGGCACCAGCCGGCCGCGCTCATCGCTCAGGATTTCGGGTATGCCGCCTACATTCGTGGCAACCACAGGCCTGCCGCTGGCCTGTGCCTCAAGCACCACGTTGGGGCAGCCTTCCATGTAACTCGGAAGGGTAACCAGATCGGCCGCCGCCATCCAGACAGCGACCTCGTCGAAGGCGCACTCTGGTAGCACATGGATATAGCTGCCGGCATTGTTCGCATGAATCACGCTCTCGATGACAAGCCTGTCCGGCCCCTCGCCGACCAGATACACTTGCAGGTGAGCGCGTGCCTGGCGCAGTGAAGCCGCCGCTTCGACAAGTTCTCGAAGGCCTTTCTTCACGTCCATGCGCCCGATGTAAATGACGGCTTCCGAAGCCGGGTCGATGCCGAGCTTTCGCTTTGCCTCAAGACGGTCTCTGACGTAGAAGACAGAGTGGTCGCAGCCGCTGAGGAGGATGCTGGTCTTCTCCGGCGGGGCACCCATGGCGATCATTCTGTTGCGAAGATCGCCGCTGATCGCCAGCAGATAATCCGCCTGGCGCAGAAGGGCGCGCGTATGCATCATTGAAATTCGATCGCCGATGCTGTGAACATCGGATCCAACGCCCATGGCAACGACAGGAACACCAAGCGCCTTGCCGATTTTGAGAGCGGCATATCCGTCCGGGTAAAGAAAGTAGCTGAAGATGAGATCGGGAGCAAAGTTGCTGACGTGAGGCAGCAGGGCGCGGGCGGCCATCCATCCATTGAACGGCCGGGAGACCCCTGGCAGTGCGGGATAGTCGAAGTAGTTCGCCCGAACCCCGGGAAGGCTATAGGAAGTGTTGAGGGAGCCGTATCTCCGGTTCCGCGGCTTGAGCAGGGGCGGGTATGCGGCGTGAGGATAAAAGACGCGCACCTCCGATTTGCCGGAAAGCACCCGAACCGTCTGATAGGCTGGGCGGCCAATCGTGGGTTTCGCCGAACTGGGGAAATGCGCGGTGACGACAGCGATCTTGAGCAAAGCTATTCTCCCGTTCCCGCAGGCTGCGCGGCCGGCGCATGCAAGTCGCACGCTCTTTCACTTCCGGCGATGGAATACAGCAGGCCGGCGTAACGTTGAGCGAGAACCTTGCGTTCATACTGCGCAATCTTCTCCCGATCGGGCTGAAATTCACGAGCTAGAGAGTTGCCGCGCACTGCCGCGTCAATAAATAGCTGCCGAATGCTTTGAACGTCGTGATTGGCTGCCCACCATCCGGCGCGCACCTCTTCAAGTAAGTGGCGTTCGGGACCGTCGGGATGGATGGTGGCAAGGATGGGCTTGCCTCCTCCGATATAGTCATACATTTTGGCTGCGATGTTGAGGTGGTCATGTCGAATCAGCAGGCAGTAATCGGTCTCGTTCAATGCCGCCAGCGCTTCATGCTGCGGCAGAAAGCCCTTCAGTTCTACCATATCGCCCAGTTGCAGAAGGGCCTCGCGATAACGCTGCTCTTCGATATAGCCAATGAAGCGGAAGCGGAAGCGGGATCTCACTTCCGGCGGCAGCGACTGCACGGCCTTCACCAGCGATGTGGGTTCGTTTGAAGCATAGACTGTGCCGATGTGAGTGATGACGATTCTGCCATCGAGCCGGAGTTCCGTCGAGGGCGCGGAGCGGTGCAATCTTGTGGCATCAAATCCGTTCGGGATGAGAAGGAATTTGCTCTCCAGTTCCCGCGGATACCGGGAACGGATTTGACGGCGTGCGGCCTCCGTAACCGCAACAACGGCGGTGGCGTTTGCCACGGCGCTCGCCTCGGTATCGCGAGCCATCTTTCGGGCTCGCTCGCTGCGGCTAAAGCCGACGAGATCAAGCGTGGTCGAAAGCCATTCGTCGCGGAAGTCGACCACAATGGGTAAATGAGGAAACTTCTTGCGGAGCTTTTCAACCAGCAGAACACTGGAGAATGGCGGCGCCGTGATGAGGACGAGGTCAATGTGGCGTTCCCTGACAAGACGGCAAGCGGCTCGGGTGAGCACCGGAAGCCATGTCACCTGCGGGTCAGGCAGCAGAACATCTTGCAGCGCTCTTTTCAGAAAGTTAGTCTTACCGGCTGGGACAGCGGCAGAGGTGGCGCCTTTGCCGGGTTTCCCCCGAACCAAGAGCTGTTTGATCCGCTTCTTGATGCCAAACGGAAGGTCGAGCGTAATCGTGCGATGAATTGTGACCTCGGCGGGAATCTCGTTGAACAGAGCGGAGTCGGTTCCAACGGCGGATGCGTTACGAGCGGTCAGCACATCCAACCGGATTCCTTCCGCAGGGAAGTAGCGTGCGAGACTTGCGGCACGCAGCACGCCGACACCTCCGGCTGGGGGAAACGAATAAGTCACCAGCAATACATTCAGTGGCTTCACCGGCTTGCCTCCGTAGCACAAATCGCCGTCCCGGAATGGGTTTTCCGTCCATTCATCAGCGCGTCGGCGGCCTGATACATCTGCCAGGCTGTGGCCCAGTGAATCTCGATGCCTCTTCGCTCTGCTTCTTCCGAGAGCCAGCGGAAGAGGCTGGAGAGCCCGCCGTTGAGCAGCGGTGCGAGATTTCTCTCCTGAGCGCCGTGGGTGTAGAGCTTCAGAAAGATATCTTCTCCGATGGTGGGAGCCATATCGAACCACTGGCGCACGCGCGAGGCTGTGGGCAGGTCGTAGCCGGCAAGCTCGCCGGCCTCCAGGCGCGGCATCAAGCGTCCGTCGTAGCGCAGGCCGAGCGGGCCGGTGATCATCAGCAGGTCTCCGCGCCTGCCGCCGCCGACTGTGGCTTCAATGCCATGATCGAATGAGCGGGGGCGATTGCCTGGGTTGTTCGTACACCAGTAGATTTGATTGACGACGCGCCCCTGGGTCGGCGAGGGCAGAGAGGGCATGGTGAAATCGGCGTAACAGCCGAGATCGCGCAGCAGGGCAATCTCGCCGTTGAGGCCGCACCATTTGCCGTCCGGGCGGGAGTTGTCGAGCGCCCAGTTGCCATGGATGAAGCCGAAGACGGTGCGGCCTTCCTGCTGGCGCAGCAGACCGTGGTCGCCGGTGAGGCGGCGGCAGTACTCCGTCACTTTCTGGATGAAGGCTTCGCGCTGCTCATTGTGATGATGAAGATGCACCTCGACGTCGGCGACGCCCAGGCGCACGATCTCGGTGATGCCGTCGAGCAGTTCGCGGCGGTACTCGTCCTGGGGGTAGAAGAAGCTGTACTGGGGGCGCTGGCCGGCGGCGTCGCGCGGGGCGTCTCCGGCAATGCGCGGCCACTGATCACGCCATCGGGCGACGCGGCCCAGCGCCGTTTCAATGGATGCGCCCTTGCACAGCGGCTCATAGTGGTCGGTGATAGCAACCCAGGCGCGCTTCGGCTTGGCGGGCCGCTTCCGGAGGCGGTCCTTCAGGTATGGAACAAGCCAGATTTCCGCGTGGCGAGGGAGCTTCATGGAATGATTTTACCTTGGTGCGCATAGGCAGCTCGCGGCGGTGGGCCGCAGGCCAAGGTAACCGGCTCCTGATGAAAAACTGGTTGAGAGTTGAGCCCTCTCCATCTTTTCGCCAAACTCCGCAAGGACCGGTAAACCGTTTAGCAAGTTAGTCATCGCTTCGCGATGATCGCAAGTTAGCAAGTTAGCGGGTTCATTGCTGACGCATCTTACTGCACCGAGACGGGCTGCCGGGCTAGGGTAGTATAGCGCCTGTGTTGCGACGGTCCAATATGACCAGACGCGAGGCGCGAATGCTGCTAGTATGATGCGTAGCGAAGGTGAGAGACGGCAGCTACAAAGGCCTTTCCAGCTTCCTTGAAGGTTCTCAGAAGGCCGCGCAGTCCATGCCCGCCAAAGAAATTCTGCAAGAAGCCAAGAAACTCCACAACGTAAGCGACAGCCTCGATCTGCTGGCGGTGCAACACGCTCCCATCTCGGAAGCGCTTTCGATTCTCTCGGGGAGCGTGCGCAACTCGGCCACGCTGCTGGAGGTGCTGGTTGCATTGAGGCTGGGACCGGTTCCGGGGCTGGATTCGGTCGTTAATTAACTTAACCCAAGATTAGAGGGCTGCAATGAAAGAGAAGAGCCAACTCGATAGTGACAGGGAGATCATCTCCAGCGTGAAGCGAGAGATGGCGATGCCGCGGCTGACCGCGTCGGTGCGCGATGCTCTGGAAGCTGAGGCCGCGCTGACCGCCCAAGAGCTTGCCGCGCATTCCGCGAGTGCGTGAAGCGCCGCCGGGCGTATCACACTCTCCGAAGTACCCGTAGCTACTTGGCGGGCGCGGGGCCCTCCGCATTCATCGCCTTAAGGCGCATCTGTGCGAGACGCCAGCTGGACTCGGGTATTTCCATTGGTTCTGTGGGCTTTTGCAGCTTGCGATAGTCGGCGATAGTGATTTCGCGCTCGCCATACTGCTCGGCGATGCGGCCGAAGGCATACCAATAGTCGTCGTCCGGCTCGTCCAGGTACAGGTCGTCCATGCTACGCAAGAGCAGATCGCGCGCCTCTTTGGTCTTGCCAATTTCAGCGTAGAGGCATGCCAATGTGTGCAGAATGTGCGCATTGTCCTTGGCCAGTTGCGTAGCCTTGATGGCCATGGCGATGTCGGCTTCTTCCACCTTGCCGGTAAAGAGCGCAAACCAGGACGAAGCGTTCAACAGGCCGGCACTCTCCTTGCCCTGGTCGATGAGCTTTTGTGCCCAGCCACGAGCTGCCGCAATGTTGCCGCGGTTGAATTCGATATACATTTTTCTCCACAACGCGTCCTCGTCGCCATCCAGCAGCTTCAGACGCTCGTCGGCCAGGGCGATGGCCTCGTCGTAGCGGCCCAGCCCCATCAGCGCCCGCACATTGTAGATGAAGGCCTGGCGGGACTCCGGAACCTGCTTGAGCAGCGCCGAAGAGGCTTCCTGTAGCTTGGCGAAGTTGTCCTGGAGATAGTATCCGTCGGCCAGCGCCAGTTGGATGTTGGTTTTTTCGCGGTCGGTTGAAGAGGCATCCTTCTGGGCTTCTTCCAGGATCGCAATGCCCTGGGCGACAGTGGGCTTTGTTCCTACGAGGATGGCCGCGGCGGCCAGCTTCATCTTGCGCGCGTCGGCAGCCTGTCCCTTGGTCCAGAAGCGGGGGAAGGTGGCCCCACCCAGCGGATCATCGCCGCCGTCCAGGTGCAGGTCCTCGCGCAGCCAATCGAGCAGCGCTTTCGCGCCTTTCAGATCGCCGGCCTTGATCCGGTCCAGCATCTCCAGCGCAATCGAGTTCGGCTTGTCATCGGTGTCCAGTATCTTGTACTGTCCGTCCTCCTTCACGACAAAGAAGGTTTCCTTCGCTCCGTTGGTATACTGCACCTTTTCGCGGTAGCCGAGGTCATCGTTGCCATCGCCTTTGGGATCGAACTCATGCAACCTGTAGTCGACTTCCACATCCATGGAGCTGTCATCGCGTGCCAGCCAGCTATTCATCTTCTTGCCTGCTTCAAGGGTAGATTTCTTCTCCTTCTCATCCTCGTTCTTCAGCACCGCCAGGGCATTGCGGCTATAAACGGCCTCCAGTTTGGCCTCGGTCAGCTCCGGGTCCATGGAGAGCAGGAAGGCGCGCTTCACCTGATCGGCGGGGGTATTGGCGAAGCGCAGGTCCTCGTGTCGCTGGGCGCTGCGCAGCACTCTGGCCAATCCCATGGTCTGGGCGGCATTGTCGCCGGCCGCACCCGCTTCCAGGAAGTCGGCGGCGAGCGCATACTGGCGGATTTTCATCAGCATATCGCCGGCGGTTCGCGCGGATTCTTTGAAGGCCGCGTCGTCGCTGGCGCGCTTATTGGCCTCGGCCAGGCCAGCTTTGCTGCCGTGCAGCAGGGCCTCGCTGGCCGCAATCAAGGCGGTTGACTGGGGATTGAGGTTCTGCGCGGCCTTGATGGCTCCCTCGGGATCGCCGCCGTAAAAGAGGGCATAGGCAAGGTTGTTCTTGACGCCCAGTTCTTCCAGCTTGTCCTGACCGATTTTCTGGTACTCGGCAATGGCTTCCTTCATCTTCGCCTGGCCGCCATAGCGCCGCCCGGCCGGGTCGTACTCCAGCAGAATGGCCAGATTGCCTTGTGTTTCGTGGTCATCCGGCTCCAGCTTGAGGGCCGCGCGAAAGGCCTCAGCGGCGCCATTGAGATCGCTGCCCGGGCGCAGATTGCGGCCTACCAAGTCGTGTTTCAGGACATAGGCCAGAATCCGCTCTGCCAGCGCGGAGTTGGGATCGAGCTTGACGGCCTCGCGGGCCTCGGCGCGCGCCGCCTCGCCCATGCCCGCCTCCAGAAGCACATTGGCCATTTGCAGGTGATGGACCGCCTCTTTGGGGTGAGCTGCGATCAGGCTGCGATAGGCGGCCAGCGCCTCGCCAACCTTACCGTCATGCAGAAGCGCGGCACCCCTGGACTCGAAGTTGACCAGAATCGCCGGGCCATCGATCAACTCGGCAACCTTGTTGCGCAACTCGGTAGCCTCGGCCACCGTGTAGCGGCGCTTGACCGTATCGAAGGTAAGATGGGCAGCCACGACGCCGTCCTTCTCGGTGGAAAACTTTTCGGACAATAGCGCCGGGCCCACCTGAATCGTGGCGTCGGCGGGGAGTTCCTTGGGTAGAAAGCCGTCTGGCGGCACAATCCGGTAATTCCATTCGACGGTCGACGACTCGTTCAGCCACCAGTCTGCCGTGCGCGGCTTCTTGGGCTTGTCTTTGTCGTCCTGCTTCGTCTTCTCATCCGCATCTTCTCTCTTCTTCAGTTCATCGGGAAGGCGCTGGAAGAGCTCGTCGAGGCGGATAGCGGCCTGTGCGCCGTCCAGTCCGGTGTAGCCGCGCTTGGCCTTCTCGCACTTGAGCGTCAGCTCGAACTGCCGGGAGAGATCGGCGGGGTCAGTCCGCTCGGCGCTGACCAGCTTCTCGGCGATATATTGCGATTTGACGTAATTGGTTAGGCCCTCACGGGTCTCCTTGTCGGGCTTGTCGGCGTAGTAGGAGCGGTAGTTCGACTCGAAGATGCCCATGGGCCGCGTAATCTCAGAGGCGTTGGCGGGGCCGTTTTCCGCCAGGTCGATCTCGCGTGTCTCCTGCAACACATTATCCTTGGAGGTGGCCTCCGGAGTCTTCTCGAGCGCGGTGGTTTCAGCGCGCGCGATCAGCGCCAGACGGCCCTGATCGTCTGGAGGCAACTGCCCCAGGCGCGCATAGCGGTCGGTGGCGTCGATCCACAGCGCAGGCTCCTTGTGTCTGGGATTCCCCGGCACGTAGACAATCGCGTGATCGAATGAACCCATGCCGGGCAACTCGGCGGGCACGTCCATCCGGGAACCGGCATTGAGCAGCGCGACGTAGGCGGGAATGCCGGCCGCGCGCAGCATCGTCACCAGCAGCGTCGCCTTGTCCTTGCAGTCGCCGTACTTGTGGCCGAGGGTTTCGGCGGGGTCATGCGGCACTATCGCCGCTTCGCCAAACTCGATACCGGTGTAGCGGACCTCGCGGTCGAGATAGTCAATCAGCGCTGCTTCCTTCTCCGCCGCGCTCTTCTTGCCGGCGATGAGCTTGTCGACAATCGGCTGGACAGCGGCGGTTGGGGCGTGGTCATCCACAATCTTTGCGTAGGCGGCGGCAATCGCCTGCCACGTGGCGCCGGTGGAGAATCGGAGCTCCGGGAATCGCGCCACATCCGGAGGCAGATTGGGCTCGCGGGGCTCAAAGCCCTCCAACGGCCCCAGTTCGAAGGTGAACGTGACTCTCCCATTGGCCTCAGTGCGCACCGGCTTCAGATCCGGCAGCAGCAGGTTCCCGAAGCGCAGCGGGAGGGCGGCCGGCGCATCGAAGAGCACGGTACTATGAGCAACCGGAATGCGCTCGCGGCCGAAGGAGATTTGGCCAACCCGGCCGGATGCGAAGATTGGCTCGGTTTCGCTCCCGGAGAACTCTTCCTCGACCACCACGCCGGGGGCGATGGCGGGAAAGGGCGCATGCAGCCTCTTGGCGTCGCTGTAAATTTTGTAGTCGCCCTCGCGGGCCGGCTTCTCGGTAATGGCATTGGGATCGAGCGGATGCACCGAGAAGTCAGGCGCAATGACGCGCACTTTGATCACCGGGCGGGCCTCATGCCAGGGCTCCCAGTCCACAGAGAGAGAGTCCCATCCCTCCGCGCCTTTCTGGTTGAGCACCTTGTAGACAACATGCCAGACGTGCGTGATGCGGCCCGCCTCGTCGAAGGTGTAGCTCTCATCTTCAACCAGGATGGAGACATACGCGCCTTCGGGCGCGGCCACCGCCGAAGCGGCTTCATAGAGAGCCTTGGGCTCGACAGAAAAGTGCGGCGCCTTCCACGGCTCAATGGCTTGCTGGGCGAGGCAAAACTGCACGCTAGGCAATGCGCAGAGGGCGCAGAAGAGCAGAGCACGATGGGGACGGAACGATAAAGAAGACAAGGTTGCACCTGACGAATAGAGATGCATACCACGCTAATTGAATGCGGCAAGATAGGCAAGCAGAGGCGGGATAGAGGCAGGGTTTATCATCAGAACTGGAGCGGGCCGATGGGGCTGCGCCTTCGTTTTGCGCTCAGGAAATATGCGCGCCTCCGGTGAGGTCGCCGGGGCTGCGGTAACTCATTCAAAATACAGGCTTCAGGGAACAGGACGAGATGCGAGCAAAGACTGCCGTGGTGCTGGGCGCCCAGTGGGGCGACGAGGGCAAAGGGAAGATTGTGGACGTGCTGAGCGAGCGGTTTACCGCCGTGGCGCGCTATGCCGGCGGACACAATGCCGGGCACACGGTCATCATCGGCGACCAGAAATTCGTCTTGCAGTTGATTCCCTGCGGGGTGCTGCGGCCGGGCTGCCGGGGGATTATCGGCAACGGCGTGGTGCTGGACCCTATCGCGTTCTTGAAAGAGGTCGCCAAGCTGCGAGCGCTGGGCGTGGGCGTGGATGAGCAGCTTTTTGTGTCGAATCGGGCGCAGGTGATTCTGCCCTACCATCGGATGATCGAGCTAGCCGCCGAGAGCGCGCCGGGACGGCAGAAGATCGGCACGACCAGCCGGGGCATCGGGCCGGCTTACGAGGACAAGATGGCGCGCAGCGGTTTGCGTGTCGTGGATCTGCTCCGTCCGGAGCTTCTGAAGACGCACATAGAGGCCGCCTGCGCGGAAAAGAACGCCATTGTGCACGCGCTCTTTGGCGCCGACCCTCTGGACTCGTCAAAGATGTACGACGAGTACGCCGCCGCGGCGGAAGAAGTGAGGCCATTTGTGACCGACACCGGACGCCTGCTGAACAAGATTCTGGCCGAGGGCGGTAGCGTGATGTTCGAAGGCGCGCAAGGCACGATGCTGGACATCGACCATGGGACGTACCCGTTTGTGACCTCGTCGTCGGCGACGGCGGGCGGAGCGGCCACCGGAACCGGCGTAGGACCAACGTCCATCGGCACAGTGATCAGCGTGACCAAGGCCTACGTGACTCGGGTGGGCGAGGGACCGTTCCCAACGGAGATTCACGATGCGGTGAGCGACCACCTGCGGGTGCGCGGCATGGAGTATGGCGCGGTGACCGGGCGGTCAAGGCGCTGCGGCTGGCTGGATATTCCCCTGCTGCGCTACTCCAATCAGGTGAACGGCGCGGAGTGGCTGGTGATCACCAAGCTGGACGTGCTGGACGAGTTAGAGGAGATTCCCATCTGCGTTGGCTACGAGATTGCAGGCAAGGTGACCGACGAGATTCCCGCCGATGTGAAGGGGCTGGAACAGATCAAGCCGGTTTACACAAAAATGAAGGGCTGGCGCACTTCGACCGAGGGGATTACCGAGTTTGACAAATTGCCCCAGGAGGCAAGGGAGTATCTGCGTTTTCAGGAGCGGGAGAGCGGGGCGAAGATCGGAATGGTCTCGACTGGCCCGGACCGGAACCAGACGATGCTGCTGCCGGAGTTTGCTGCGGCGCTTGACTGCATTCACGCATAAACTAGAGATGTGTTCCCGGCAGCTCAATGAGTGTTCGATTTCCGGGGCGCAGAAGGAAGCTGTTTCATGATTAGTTTTGTTGTACGGCTGAAGTTTGCTCCGGAAGATCGCGCCGATGTTGTTGAAACGCTGCGTTTGCTGACTGCGGCCTCGCGCCAAGAGCCGGGATGCGTCAGCTACATTCCCCACCATTTGGAAGATGATCCCGACACGGTACTCATCTATGAGCAGTACGTCGATGCCAAGGCCCAGGCCGCGCACCACCAGACAGAGCACTTCAAGAACTACGCCGTTTGCGGGATATTCCAGAAGATGCGGGAGCGAAGCGTGGAGAATCTGATTGCGCTGGTTTGACTGTCCGAGATATTGTCTCGCATTCTGATACGATGTATCCCCCCGGAGGGCGCATACTTGTATGTAGGCCGCATTCTCGAGAAGCGCCCCCCCTTGGGTTCTTCCATCTTCATGCCGGCCCATGCACTTGCAGAGGCATTCGAACAAGGTCGCTTCAGCAGCGACTCAGCAGAACAAGGCAGCGAATCGCGGCGCGGATTCGACGGGAGCGCACTCCCCTGAAGACGAACGCTCACGCGCAAGGCGAAGGCAAGAAACAGAACTCACAGAGAGGGATTCATGACGGTTGCAGCTCGCTATCCCGGCATACGGGTTACCGCAAATGGAAATCAGTTGGTCTCGTACCATACTGAGACGCGCATCTGTGACGCCGGCGTCTTCTATCCGATTACGCCTTCCACGGAGGGCGGCGAGCTCTTCCAGCAGGCCTATGCCGAAGGCCATTTGAACGTCTTCGGGCACAATACCATTGCAATTGAAACCGAAGGCGAGCACGCAGCCCAGGGCGGAGCCATCGCACATTCTGTCTGCGGCAAGCGGGTGGTCAACTTTACCTCCGGCCAGGGTGTGGTCTACGGCGTTGAACAGTACTATCACGCGCCGGGAAAAGGCTCGACGATGGTGCTGGAAGTGGGCGCGCGCGCGCTAACCAAGCACGCGCTGAATGTGCATTGCGGCCACGATGACATCTACGGCGCGCTGGACACCGGCTGGATCATGCTCTTCGGCAAGGATGCGCAGCAGGCCGCCGACCAGGCGCTGATTCTGCGCCGCGTGACCGAGTTGAGCCTGACTCCCGGCATGAACATCATGGACGGCTTCCTGACGACGCACCTGGAACGCACCTTTTATAAGCACGAATCCGGGCTGATCCGCGAGTTTCTCGGCTCGCCTGCGGATATTATCGACTGCCCCACCGAGGCGCAGCGGACGCTCTTTGGACCCACCCGCCGCCGCGTGCCGAAGATGATGGACCTGACCAACCCCGTTCTGCTGGGGCCGGTGCAGAACCAGGAACATTATATGCAGGGTGTCGTGGCGCGGCGCAACAACTTCTGTGAGCCGATTCTTGAATTTCTGGAAGACGCCTACCTGCAATTCGCCCTGCTAACCGGCCGCCGCTACGGGCTAATCAGCGAATACAAGACCACCGATGCGGAAACGGTCTTCGTCTCACTTGGCTCGGCCGCGGAAAACATCGAGGCCGCGGTCGATTACCTGCGTCAGACGCGCGGGGCCAGCGTCGGCTCGATCCACGTGAACGTGATTCGCCCCTTCCCCGAAGCCGCCATTGTGGCCGCACTCAAGGGCAAGAAGAACGTCATCATCTTGGAGCGCACCGACGAGCCACTGGCCGGCGATAATCCGCTGGGCCGCGATATTCGCACCGCGCTTTCGAAGGCGATTCACTCCGAAAACCGTCCAGCCTCCGCCGGATTGCCCGCCTTGCATCTGCACGAAGTGCCCAAAATCTTCAACGGAACCTATGGTCTGGGCTCACGCGACTTCCGCCCCGAGCACATCATCGGCTCCTATGAATTCGCCACGGCCGGCCGCGCCCGCACCGACGGCAAGACGGCTGCCGACGGCGTTTCATTCATCGTCCTGGGCATCGACCACCCCTACAGCGTCGTTGGCGAGGAGACGCCGTCGCTGTTGCCCGAGGGCGCGGTCGCGGTGCGCTTCCATTCGATTGGCGGCTGGGGCGCGATCACCACCGGCAAGAACCTGGGCGCGATTCTGGGCGACCTGAACGATCTGATTTACGAGCGCGACGGACTCAAAGACGAGCTGGGCAACCCCAAGGAAGTGATCCACGTCAGCGCCAACCCCAAGTACGGATCGGAGAAGAAGGGCGCACCGACCTCGTATTTCATGGTCGCCGCCAAGGAACGCATCCGCGTCAACTGCGACCTGCGCCACGTGACCGTGGTTCTCTGCTGCGACCCCAAAGCCTTCACACACACCAATCCACTGGACGGCATGGCCGAGGGCGGATCGCTGGTTTGGGAGTCGGATCAGGAGGGCGAACACGCCTGGGAGCAGCTTCCGCTCTGGGCGCGCAAGCAGATTATTGAGAAGCATATCCGCGTCTTCACACTGCCCGGTTTTGAAATCGCCAAAAAGGCCACCGACCGCGCCGATCTGCAACTGCGCATGCAGGGCAACGCCTTCCTGGGCGCATTCTTCCGCGTGAGCACGCTGCTCAACGAATTCGGGATTACCCAGGAGCAATATCGCAAGGTCGTCCACAAGCAGTATGTGAGCAAGTTCGGCAAGCTGGGCGAGGCAGTCGTGCAATCGAACATGGAAGTCATGATGCAGGGCTACGAGCAGGTGAAGGAGATCAAAATCGGCGAGTTGAGCGCGGCCGACCACTCCAGCCTGCGCGGCCATGCGCTGCTGCCGATTCTGGAGACGGTTGCCGCGGGCGGCTCCTGCGGAACCGGTTGCCGCTCCAACCCGATGCCCGCCGGCCAGGCCGCACGCACGCCGCTGGCCAGCGTCGCCAACTTCGACGCCCAGTTCCGTTCTCACTTCGGTTATAACCAGCCGGCTACGCCGCTGTCGGCGATGGGCATGATCGCCGCCGCTACCGGCGACACCGCCTCCAAATACGTCGCCCGCCGCGAAACTCCGCACTTCATCCCGGAAAACTGCACGCAGTGCATGGAGTGCATCTCCGTCTGCCCGGATACTGCCCTGCCTAACACCGCACAGGATCTGAGTACGCTGCTGCGCACCGCTGTCTCCCACTACGTGGCCAACCCGGCCGACCGCATGAAGCTGTTGGATGCGCTGCCGGAGATCGAGCGCCTTACCCGCCTGCGCATGGTGGCCGAGATCAAAACCGGCGCGCCGCTGCCTGCCATCCTGCGCGAAGTGACGGATTCCGTGGACGGATTCTCCGCGCAGGCCAAAGAGCAATTCTTCGAGATTCTCGAAAAAGTTCCGATGGCTTATCAGAAGGTGACGGCCATCTTCAGCTCGCCGGAGCGCAAATCGCCGGGATCGGGCGGCATTTTTTCGATATTTGTCAGCGATTTGTGCAAGGGCTGCGCCGCCTGCGTCACCGCCTGCGGCGATCACAACGCACTCAAAATGGTCGCGGAGACCGAGGAGATCAACGCCGAGCACACCACCGGCACGCACTTCCTTGACCTGCTGCCCGACACCACGCAGAAGTTCCTGGGCCTCTATAACGCCGCCAATCCTGCCGACTCGAAGACCGCGACGCTGCGCAATATGCTGATGGTGCGCTCGACCTACGACGCGCTGGTATCCGGCGACGGGGCCTGCGCCGGATGCGGAGAGAAGAGCGTTCTGCGCTCCATCGCCGCGGTCACCGAGGCCTATATGCGCCCCGTCTTCCACGCCAAGAGCGATCGCTTCGTGGCCAAGGCCGGCGACATGGAAAAGCGCGGCGTCGCCCGTCTGGCCGTCCTCAAGGCGCGCAACCAGGCGGAGTACGATCTGCTTCGTCAGGCCATCGCGCACCTGATTCTTGGTCTGGGCGGCGAAGACGAAACCGACACCCGCGCCCGCATCGCGGCATACGAAGAGAAGAACGGCCCCATCAGCGACGCCGAACTGGTCGAGGCCATCACCGCGGTGCTGCTGACCGAGGCCTTCAATCACCGCAACCTGCAAGCGGTGGATGGCCGCATGGCCAATGGAATGAGCGTGATGGCGATGGCCGCGCACACCGGCTGCAACACTGTCTACGGCTCGACCGCGCCCAACAATCCCCACCCCTACCCGTGGATGAACTCGCTCTTCCAGGACGGCGTCACCGTGGGCTGGCTGATGGGCGAGAGCTTCATCGTCGATCATGCGCGGCGCTCCGTGATTCCCGAGCGGCTGGCCGACATTCTGCTCAACCGCGACGAGAATGTAATTGACGCCGAGGAGTATTACAACCTGAGCCACTTCACCGACGCGCTGATGACCGACCAGGAGGTCGTCGAGCTGCCCAAGGTCTGGGCGGTGGGCGGCGACGGCGGCATGGGCGACATCGGCTATCAAAACATGTCCAAAGTCATGCTGCAAAACCGGCCCAACGTCAAGGTGCTGATGCTGGACACGCAGGTCTACTCCAACACCGGCGGGCAGAACTCCGACTCGACGCCTATGCTCGGCGGCAACGACATGAACACCTTCGGCGCGGCCTCTCAAGGTAAGAACACCGAGAAGAAGACGGTTGCCGAGACCTTCCTCGCCGGCCACGGCTCGCCCTTCGTCGCCCAGGTTTCCATGGCCAACGCGCCCAAGCTCTACCGCGCTATCCTCGACGGCCTGGAGTACCGCGGGACATTATTTATCCAGGCCTTCACCACTTGCCAGCCGGAGCACGGCGTGGCCGACGACATGGCGCTCAACCAGGCCCAGCGCGTGCGCGACTCGCGCGGCGTGCCGGAGTTCGTCTTCAATCCACGCCTCGGCGAAACCTATCAGGAGACGCTGGACATCAAGGGCAATCCGTCGATCGATCTGGATTGGTACGAGACGAAAAACAAGGTCACCGGCGAGACCGCGCGCTACACCGTCGCCCATTGGTGCGTCACCGAAGCCCGCTTCCGCAACCACCTGAAGAAGATCAAGCCCGAAGGCGCTTCCGCGCTTATACCTTTGGAGAATATGCTGGTGCGGATTACGCAGCAGGACGTGGTCTATCGCCGCTACCTCGACCCCGCCCACCGCGCCTTCATCCCCGACTTCGGCGTGACCATCACCGTAAGCGACGAAGCCGGCAAGACAACCCACTACGCCATCAGCCGCCAGTTGGTGATGTTCTGCGTAGAGCGCCGCAAGGCATGGCGGATGCTGCAATCCAAAGCCGGCATAGTGAACAAGGAATACGCCACCCAGCGCGCAATCCTCGCCGATGTGGACGCGGGCAAGCTGCCGCTGGATGAGTTCCTGGCCCATGCTCACGAACTGCTGAAAGAGCGCCTTACCGGCGGCGTACTGACCAAAGCGTGAACCAAGACTCGGCCTTAACGCAAAGAACGCGGACCTGACGGTCCGCGTTCTTTGTGTTAGCATGACATTGCAGAAATCAATACCATCACTCGAAGAAATTGGATGTGCAATGCACATACGTCGTAATCGCTCACTCCTCAGCTCGCCCTTATGCTTTGTGTGCATTTTGCTACTGGCGTGGGGCACTGCGATCGCACAGGACAAGAGTCCCGCTCCAGCAAAGCCTCTCGAACCTCAAAGCTACCGTTCAGGGTTGAAATCTATAGTCATTCCTCCACCCACCGCTGATTTGAGTGAATTAGGTCCAGATTACCGGGTGCTCATGGATAGTACGGTTCCCGATACCAATCGACTGCTTGCAGCCTTTTTGAGCGCCGAGGATTCAGCAAACCTTCGCTCGGGAATCTCAAAAGGCGCTTATCGATACGCCCTTGTCGAGAATCTAAGGCGTGCAGAATTTATTGACATTGATGCCGACGCATTCAAACAAGTCTCCGACGGCATAGCTAAGCAGTTTGGACTCGATCTGAATGCCTCAATGAAAGATTACGAAGAAGAACTTAACCACAAGTTGAAAGCCATGCGGGGGGTTGACACGACCATGACCCTCGATAAGCCAATGCAGCTTGGTATTTTTTTCTTGAAGACGAATGCGTGTAGCTTTGGGTTGATTCAGCAGATTTCGGCCGCTGGGAGTTCGGTGAAAATGGTTGCAGGAATCACGTTTCTAAGAGTCCAAAACCGACTGATTTATGCCTACGTCTATTCCGCTTATAGAGACGAAGACTCAGTTCAATGGGTACGCAAAACGAGTGAACAATGGGCCGACGCAATCTTAAAAGCTAATCAACAATAACCGGGTGACTCAGCTCCGGATTTTCGGATCTGGAAACCCACAAACCTCTACCGCAATCCTCCCGCTGGAGCGTCCCGGCCCTCCCGGAGGGAGGGAGCGAGATTAGCCCTGGGTGAAGCGCAGCGCAACCCTGGGAAAGGCCAGCCAGCAGAGAGTCGTGCCCTGTAGGGGCGCATCGAAGCCCGCAATCGAACGCGGCACCGCATTCGGCGGATGGCAGGCAACCAAACCACTACAAGTTCAATCACAACGCGAATAGATTGCTACGGCTGGGAGACGGAGCCTGCCAAGCCGCGACTTCGCGGCAGAGAGGAGGAGACCGCAGCCTCCCACAATCCCCGGAAGACATCGCCTTCGGCGATGTTCATCGAGCGTTTCTGCTCGGCGTTGCTTTCTTCACGATGCAGCGCGCGCAAGGCGGCCCGCATCACCTCCCCGGCACTTTCATAGCGTCCGCTTTCCACTCTGGACAAGATGAATTCGTGGGACTCGGGGGGAAGTTTGATCGTGCGATGAAGCATTTTATCTCCTTGATACTATTGGAACGTACCTTCCATGCGGATGTGTAATCACTATGTTAATATTCTGTTTAATATCTCGGGTTGGAAATAGGATTGGTAAGGCGCCCCCGCTCTTGTTTTCGGACCCGGAAACTCACAAATCGCAATCCACCCGCTGGATCAGTCCGGCTCTCCCGGAGGGAGGGTGCGAAAATAGCCCAGGGCCGGTGTCCCCACTGAAAGGTCTTCGTCCGTGGGGTGGCAGGGTGGACCGCGGCGCAACCCTGGGGAATGCTAGCCAGCAGTGGGTCGCGTCTCGTAGGGGCGCAACGAAGCACTTGGGGTGATAGATTGAGATGGTGGCCGACAGTCAAAGGCCGCACACAGTTCATCCCATGCAGACTCTTCGCTTTGCCCGATTTCTCGTCTTCTTCTTCGTTGCCGGGCTGGTGTATGCGCAGCCTTCCGGAGGGCCTTACGGTCCGATCGACCAGCGCTATGAGCTTCCCAAGGCCGGGAAGGTGTACATCGTTGCGCCGGACGGCAAGAGCGATGCGGCCGGCGCCGACGTTGCCCATCCAACCACGATTGAGGCGGCGATGGAGCGCGTGGTGACCGGCGACGCCATCGTTCTGCGCGGCGGTATCTACAGAACCGGCGGCCTGGTGCTGAATCAGGGCATCACGATGCAGCCTTACGAAGAGGAGCATCCCGTCCTCAAGGGCACACAGATCGCAACGCAGTGGGAGGCTTTGCCCAACAACATCTGGAGAACCTCCTGGACCCATCTCTTCCCGGCGGAGCCTCTGCCCTGGTGGAATCGCAAGCGTGAGGGCATGAAGACGCCCCTGCACCGCTTCAACAACGATATGGTCTTCGTGGATGGCGAGCTGCTCAGCTCCAAGGGCTGGGAGGGAGAGCTCGACGCGCATTCCTTTTATATCGATTACAAAAATGGATTCGTGTATATCGGCGCCGACCCAGCGAACCGGCAGGTGGAGATTACCGCCTGGGACAGCGCGCTGGTGAGGACCGCAGGGCCCGCGCACGGCAAGCTCTCGGATGGAAAAGGGCCGGTGATTCGCGGCATCACATTCACGCAGTATGCGTATCGCGCGCTGGAGATCGAAGGCAAGAAGCATTTCACATCGGCCGAGGAGCCCACCAACGAGCCTGTCGGCCTCTCCGATCCGGCGACCTATGGCAAAGAGGTGCGGAATACGCTGATTGAGAATGTGACCATTTCTTTTTGTTCGCGCGTGGCCGGCTACTTCCGCGGCGATGGGTTGATCATTCGCAATTCGCTCGTTAGCGATACCGGCACGGAAGGGATTTACGTCATTGGTTCGTCGGATGTGCTGCTGGAGAAGAACATCATCCGCCGCAACAACATCAGGCAACTGACCGGCTACTATCCCTCGGCAGTGAAGATCTTCAACCAGACGTATCGCGTCACCTTCCGCGACAACCTGATTCTTGAACAGCCCAACTCGAACGGAGTCTGGTATGACGTGGGCAACCGCGCCGGGGTGATTGTCGACAACTATGTTGAAAACGCTCTGGACGGCATCTTCATCGAGATCTCGCGCGGAGCCACCATCGCCGGCAATGTGGTGGTGAATTCCCAGCACGGACTGCGTTCACTGAACTCGGCGGACGTTCACGCCTATAACAACACTTTCTACAATGCGCGCGTATCCTTCGAGCGGAATGACCGTGTGGCCGCGGGCGACGTCTTTGACTGGCATACCACCACGGGGCCGGGCCTGGAGCAGCGCGATGGCCATATCTTTCTCCATAACCTGATGGCGGCTTCGGACTCGTTTCGCGGTCCGCTGCTGGAGTTTGGGCAGAGGCCACTCTCGCTCTGCGGCAAACTCAAGAATGCGCAGGCAACGGAGGTCGATGGAAACGTCTATCTGCGCGCCGCATCCACCGCACCCGGCGCTCCGGAGCCGCTGATTGTCTATGCCCCGTCGCAGGGTGAAAACTGCACCTCGCGGCTTGCCTCTCTCGATGACTTCCGCAAGCTCGAGCCGGCCTTCGAAATGAACGGCATCGAGATCGATCATTCTCCGCGTTCGGTTCTTAAAGGGCCCGACATGGGGCACTTCGAGCTGCAGCGTCCGCTGCCGAATGCGCCGGCTATGAATTTCCTTCCTGCCGAGGTTCGCTCGCTTCTGGGATGGAATGAAGCCGAGGCCAAGACGCCCGGCGCTTATCCACTGCGCTGAGGGCGAGCATCTACTCCCGCTGGATTTGGTTGGCGCGGGTCTGGTAGCCGGGGCAGGCGCAGAGGCTTTACAATGCCGCCAGCCCACAAGCAAGCCCCATGCTGAACTTCGGAGCATCATGCCAGCCAACCTTCATCTTTTTGGAATCGTGCACCTTGCCATCCTCGCCGCGGTTCCTTTGCTTGCGGTTCTGCTGGCGGGTGTACAGCGAATGCTTACTCCCGGATCGAGAGCCGTACGAGTTGCCCTGTCGCTGCTACTTCTCCTCTGCACGATTCTGTATTACGGAAGCTATGCCGTGCATGGCGAGCAGATGTTTCCCAACCATCTCCCCCTGGAACTCTGCGATATCTCGCTGTGGCTGGTCATCCTGGCGCTGCTCACGCTCAAGCCGGCGATCTTCGACCTGGCTTATTACTTTGCATTAGCCGGAGCTTCGATGTCGCTGCTGACTCCCGACCTGCTGGAGCCCTCTCTCTTCTTGTCGGTGCAGTTCTTTGCCGATCATGGCCTCATTGTGACCAGCGTTCTGTATCTGGTGTGGTCTGGGCAGGCGCGGCCGCGGCCGGGGTCGGTCGGCAGGGCGATGCTGGTGGTGAACATTCTTGCCGTCTTTATCGGCGCGTTCGATTCCATCTTCAAGACAGACTATATGTTCCTCAGAGCCAGGCCTGAGACGGTGTCACTGCTCACGTTTCTTGGACCATGGCCGTGGTACATCGTGGCCAGTGAAGGCGTCGCCTTCATCCTATTTCTGCTGCTCTATCTTCCCTTTCGCCGGACCAATGCGAAAGCTGCGTAGCTCCAATGCGGGGCTCAATGAAGAGACCGTCACGCGTGGTCGCTCCTGACAAATGCCGAACGCCCCAGGTCTCATAACTGAGGCCTGGGGCGTTCGGAAACTGACCACTGACAACTATCTGCTGAAGGTCACATACTTGCGCTGGATGTAGAGGCGGAAGCCTCCTGCTGGGTCGGCTGTCACTTGCAGCGGCATGGGGTGCTTCTGTGCGGCATCGTCGCCCGCTGCCACAGTCTGCACTTCGTGCGCGCCCACATCCGTCACCACAAACTTGTCCCCGACAAACCCCACGCCGTAGACGCCTGCGGGAAGGCTCTGGCCGCCCAAATTGATGGGAACCTCGACAATGAAGTAGGCCTGATACTTGGCCGCCAGGCCGGTGGAGTAGCCGCTGGTGTCCACCAGGGCGGCCAGCACATAGAAGCCGTCGGCGAACTTGACGCCGCCGGAGTTGCGCAACTCCGTGGTTGCCGACTGCCCGCGGTAGAAGACGCTGGCCGGGAGCAGTTTCTGCGCATCCGCCGCCTTCAGCACCGTTGCGCCGCTCTGCGCCTGAATCGTGCTGGTCGCCGCCATCATCGCCACGGCTGCCATTCCGGCCGCCACAATCTTGCCAATACCATTGAAACGCATCGAGAAACCTCCTTGTTTCCGCTGTGTAGTGGAGTATAACGCACCATGCCCCTCGCTGGTTTAGTTCTACTTTTCGATGGACAGCACGTCGTAATATTGGTTGATGGAAACTCGCTTCACCGGTGCGGGCAGCTTCGGCAATTGCACCGTCTGGTCGATTGTCTTGTCGCCGGTAATGGTGATCGAGCCCAAACGGATGATTTTGCCGTCAGTCAGCTCCAGGTAGAGGGGCACGAGCATCTTGAATTTGTCCGTGACCCCCGATTGAATCAGCTTGAAATGCAAACTTGCCACATCACCGTTCTGCGTGGCCTGGCCCTCGAAGTGATACGCCGGCAAGTCGGTGCCATAGACATATTGGTTGAAGAACCAATCCATGCGGTGATTGCCGTCCAGGTCCATCTGCGCACTCATGTGTCTTTCCACGGCGGCCTTGAAGTCCTCTGTGGTGGCGGCCTGCAGCCGGTATTTATCCACGAAGTCGTGCATGGTGTCTTTGAATCGGGCGTCTCCATCCTTGGGCGTCCACATCATCATGCGGATCATGTGCAGAATAAACGCGCCTTTGGGATAGACGAGATTCTGGTAGATATCCCATCCGGTCTGAGGCGAGTTGAGCCGTTTGCCCATGGTGAGCGGGCCTACGTCGATGGGACGGAAGCCATACGCGTTCTTTTCGGTGATCAGCCTGCGCTGCAGCTTCCAAAACTCGAAGAACTGGTCCATCTGCTGCGTAGCCAGCAGGTAGATGGTGGCCGATTCATCCGCGAAGCCTTCCCGCATCCACTCGTCGCGATAGCTGCGCATCGCGACCGTGTGTCCCCACCACTGGTGCGCAACTTCGTGGGGCGTGACCCTTGTGATGTACATATTGAAGAGTGCAGTCTCTTCCGGTCCAGCATGCCAGGTGATGAGCCCAGCCCGCTGTGTGCTGTCCATGAAGCCGCAGATGGGCAAGAATACCAGCATGGGCCAGCTCTGGCCGTAGTTACACGTGAACTGTTGTGTTATCGCTATCCTCGAGAAGGGAATTTCGCCAAAGTAGCTAGTGTAGATTTGTGCGGCCACTTGAGCCTGGCTCAGTTGCATCGGAAGCATCCCTGCGGTGTCAATCTTGCCGATGGGATATTTCCCCCAATCCGTTGCGTCGATCGCTCGAATATGGGGCAGGTTATCCCCGAGATTCGCATCGGAAAGAATATCCGGGGGGTGCGTGTTGGCGTAAGCATCGATGGTGAGGTTATTACCCATTTTGCCCGCGATGGTCGCTTCCTTCATGGTGAATGCGCCAAGGTTGAAGCCGATGACCACCAGAGGCACATCCGTCTTCCACTCCGAAGTTGTGATGCTGCCGTCGGTGTCTTCCTTCACTTTGGTTCCCGTGGCAATCAACTGTAACCCCTTGGGCACATGAAAGAGCATCCGATAGGTGGAATAATCGCCCAGGCCCTGGTCGGAGTTCGGATACCAGTCTTTCCGGGCGATGGGATAATAATTCCCACTGCCCTCGCTGAGCACCACATCCTTGCCGCCATAGGTGATCTTCAACGTCGCGGTTTCGCCTTTCTTGAGCGGCGCGGCGAGTACCACACCAAAGTCGGAATCGTCCTCCTTTTTTTCCTGCACAAAATCCAGCGGATCGCCCTTGGCCGTTTCAACTTTGATTACGCGCAGTGTGGGATAGAGATCGAGAGGAATCACCGCGACGCCGTCCTGCTCGGCGCGCACCTCGACCGTGGCAACGCCGGAGAGAAAGCCGCTCTTCTCGATCGACACATCCAGGTTCTCATTGACGATGTTGTAAGCCGCGTTGCGCTCGTTGCCGCTGGCTGTGCCGTTGGTGTACTCGGCAGCGCGATGAAAGGCCAGCGGATAAGTCATGGTGTCACTGGTCCCATTCCAGATTTCGAGCGATACCTCTTCCGGGGCCAGGCCGGCCACTCCTAGCGGATCGAACTGGAAGATGATGTGAGGAAACTCGTGCCCATTCACAGCGGCGTAGAAGAATCCGCTGGGAGCAGAACTCAAGACATCGGCCAGTATGCGCAGATCGAGGTTCCCGTCGATCTTGCGGTAATAGAGCGTATGCGACTGTTCCGTGTACGTTCCTGTGGAATGGTGTCGCAAAAAGTCATGCAGTTCCTCCGCCTCCTTGGTGTAGCTCGAGTCCGGCTCACCCTTGCCCGCCGCAGCCTTGCGCAGCTCGGCCGCGGTCGCGTCGGTAAAGCGCAGCACAACCTTGTCGAAGTCTTCGTCGAAATCATCGTTTCGATCAAAGATGGACTCGGCTTGCTTAAAGATGGAGAGGTTATGCCGCTCCTGGACGGTGGGCGGGGTAATGTGCAAGTGGCCATCGCCCTTGAAGACCGCTCCTGTCACCTTGCCGTTTACCTCGTTATAAAAGGCGAAGTTGCCGCTGCGGAAGGTGAAGGTGGCCGCATCCCTGCGCAGCTCCAGGTTTTTGACCGCGATCACCTCGCTGCCCGGCAACAGGCCTCGCAACTGCTGGTAGGCGGCATTGCTGTTGCCGGAGTGCTGAGCCTTCATTCCCGCAAAACTGCCCAGGAGGAGAAACGCTAGGATGGCAAAAGACGCGCGAAGCCGAATCGGCACGGAAGAACTCCCTCTTGAATCATTTTCGTGAGATGAGTATAGGGGATGGAAGCGATTTGCGCCGAAAACATCTGATGAAGCCCGCCGGCCCGCGATCTCTTGCATGCTCTTCTCCGGGCAGGGCGTTCTCCCTGTGGCGCATCGGGAGGGGCTGATCGCCTACCACTCTCCCGCTATGGTTTCCCATAGAGGGCCGCGCGGTGCGACAATCGATGCGTCGGGGCTAAGGCTCCCGGCAAAGATTCTTCCTCACGGAGATGAACACCATGAAATGTCTTTTGGTTTGTATGAGCCTGCTTGCCGTCGCCGCTACCCTATCCGCCCAGCCGGGCCCGCCGAAGAGCCCGCCGGCCACCGAGTCGGTGACCATTGCCGGCAAAGCCATCACCATCACCTACAGCTCGCCCGGCGTGAAGGGCCGCGCCGGACAGCTCTTCGGCAAGGTCGGCCTCATCGGCCACGATCACACCTATCCGGTTTGGCGCGCCGGAGCCAATAGCGCTACTAAGCTGCACACCGAGGCTGATCTGAACCTGGGTGGCTTGACTGTCCCCAAGGGCGATTACACCCTGTTCGTGGATGTTTCGGATCCCGACAACTGGGTGCTGATCGTTAATACACAGACCGGGCAATGGGGAACGGTCTACGACAAGACGAAAGACCTGGGGCGGGTGAAGATGGCTATGGAGAAGCCGCCGGCATTGGTCGAGAATCTGAAGTACATGCTCAAGGATCTGGGCGGAAATAAGGGAAAGCTCTCGCTGGCCTGGGAGAACCTGTGCGGTTCGGTCGCGATCACGGTGAAGTAAGGGCTAATACGAAGGTCATAGCAGGCTGGGCGGCGATTTGCAGGGTTTTGCCGTTCAGCCGATACAATGGTCAGAGTAGGCTATTTCTCGCCGAAGGGAAGCAAACTTTGCCTTTGTATGCGTATCGCTGCACCCAGTGCGGCCATCACTTTGAGAAGATCCAGAGCTTCAGCTCCGAGCAGGAGATGGTGTGCCCGGTCTGCCAGGGAGTGCTGGAGCGCCCGCTGACCGCGCCGCGCCTGCACTTCAAGGGATCGGGGTTTTATATCAACGACTACGCGGCCAAGAGCGCCGCGCCTGCGAACGAGCCGGCCCCGGCAGCCGCTCCGGCCGAAGCCAAGACACCCTGCGGCGGAAGCTGCGGCGCGGCTTGCCCCGCCGTTGCGGCCGCGGCCAGCGCCGCCTCAGAAACCAACTGACAAAACTATGCCGCGGGCGCGGAGTGCGCTCTCTCAAGGGCCGTCCTGGGCCGCAACAGCAAGACCGCAGTTACGCCCAACGAGACGTTCTGCGTCATGATCTCGACGATGTGAATGTAGCGCTGCGTGGCGATCATCATCGAATTGGGCACCAGCAGGGCAGCGGCTCCGCCGACGATCCACACCATGAGACCCACGGCCAATGCGGCCTGCCAGCGCGGCAGCCGCAAAGTATATACGATAGGCAGCATGGCCAGCACCATCAGCGTGCCCCGCCCCCATTGATAGACCCAAAACCATTGGCCAAGGGCGGCCACCTGTTCCGCGGCGTGGGGATAGTACTGCTTGGTAAAGAACTGAAACGCGATAGCTCCGAAGATCATGTAATAGACCACGTAGGAAAGACCGGCTAACAGTATCATCGGAATCGCGATTCCCAGCGAGCGATGCCCAATAACCTGCTCGGCGGGCTCCCTCAGCTTCAGAACCCAGGCCAGCGCCACAAGTACCGCAGTCACAATGAGATAGGAGACTGAGCCGCCCATCAGGTCGCGCAGCGCCTCTGCCTTCATATCCGGGTAAAACAGCACACCCTCGGAAAGCGTGCACACCAGTCCTACAACCACCAGTGTCAATGCGATTGCGCCAAAAAGCGCCAATGGATGGCGCGGCCCGAAACGCGCCACCGGCGTCAGCGCCGCCACCGTGATTACGCCACTGAGCCACCACAACCAGAAGTGGCCCGCACCCAGAGCGGAGACCGTGAAGCACAGCCCGCCCAGCAGGCAATAAAGTCCAATTCGCCCATAGAGATTCATTCCTGGTTCCTCTTTCTTTGTTCGTAAAGCGTTATTGCTGTTCTGGCCCAGCGGAGCCGCCCCTCGTATTCGTCGATGCCGCTCAGCAGTGCCAGGCGGCTGGAGTGCGACATTTCACGCATATGAGATTCGAGGTATTGCCGGAGACTTGGGAGATAGGCGGCCAACTGCCCGGCAAACTCGCCCAGGAACTCCGCCGTCCGCTCCTCGCCCACCGTCTGGTCCATGAAAGCGCAACGCACCATCAGGTCCGAGATGCGGCGGATCACGTCGTCGTGCGTGACCGGCTGCATCAGCCACGCCTTGAAGGTGGCTAGACCCTCGGGGGTAATGTGGAAGACGCGCCGTCTGCGCAGAGTTGCCGACTCCACGACGGTTCCGCAGACCTGTCCAGCCGTCTCCAGTCTGCGCAGTGCGGGGTAGATGGCGCCGGGGCTGTCGCTGAAGGTGCCCCAGGCCGTGGAGGCGAAGATCTTGCGCAGGTCGTAGCCGGATTGGGGCTGCTCGTGAATCAGGCCCAGGAGCGCGTAGCCGAGGAGGGAGTCGTTTTTCATGGTCTATACGTAATAATACGCTTCGTACTATTGTTGTCAAGTGGATTTTTCACGGGACAATCGCGGAGGGTCTCTTGAACTCGCGGTAATGGCACAGTTTCCGGCTGGCGACACACCGCCTAGGATTCGGAGCTCAGTTGATACCCAGGATTGGCAGACGGGCGTTGGGAGATTTCTCTGTCGCATCAGGCCCATGTTAAACCTTTGGCAATTGTCCAATTTGCGCCCTTTTGCGCTTCCGCTTGACCAGGATCGCCGCAACCAACAACACGCCAATGGCGCTGATTGCAAGAAACGCGATCCAAAGTGCGCCTGCGGACCTCATTTTCTTAAGCTCGGCAGCCGAATGCCCGTTTGCAGGATCGAGCAGTATCGCTAAGCTGTAGCTGACGATAGCGAGATTCCTCTCGCCATTTGCTCGATAAGCCTCGCCTAAACTGTCGAAGGCGTTTGAAGACCAGGGATGTTCGATTGCGTTTAGCTTAAAGATCGCGACGGCGTCACTGACGCGCCGGTCTCCATAGAGCAACTGATAGCCCAACGTATTCAATTCAGACTCTCCGACGTCGTAGTCGTCACTTTTGGCGTGTTTGAGTGCGACGTACAGTTGCAGAGCCGCTTGAATCCCCGATTCGTGGATGGTTTTATATAGTGTCTCGGCGCCCGATTGCTTCGGCAGAATATACAGTTTAGCCGCCAAGATGTTCTGGATAGCAGCGTTTATGTCCTGGCGCTTGCTGTTTCCTTTGTTCGTCAGCATGATGACGGTGACCCTGTCTGCGAGCCGACGGCCAATAAAGGCTCTGAAACCTGCGTGACTGCCTTGGTGCCAGAGGTACTTGCTGTCACCATCCTGCCCTATATTCCATCCGAAACCGTAGGTCGAGGTGCCTTCCTGCACTTTGCCTGGCGCGAATGCCTCGGCCAATGTGGACTGGTGTACGAGTCTTTCTGTATATAGGGCCTGGTCCCACTTGAACAAGTCATCAACAGTCGAGTAGATGCCGCCGTCGCCGGGAATCGCAGTCGGGCCGCCATCATCCACTTGCCCAAATTGCCCATAGCCAATAGCCGTCCGGGCATTTTTCTTCGTTGGAGCGTCATAAACGAAAGTATTGCTCATGCCGACCGGCGCAAAAATCTCTTGCTCAAGGAACTCGCCAAACCGCTTTCCCGAGACTCTTTCCACTACCACTGCCAGCAGCGCATATCCGGGATTACTGTAGCGGTACTTCAGCCCAGCCTTCGCAAGGAGATCGTCCTTTTTTAGGAGTGCGGCGATCAGACCTTGTTGGCCTAAGCCGGAGTCATCAATTCCTAAATAGCCATAATCAGGAATGCCGGAAGTGTGATTCAACAACTGTCTCAAAGTAATCTGGCTGAGATGCGCTGAGCGGTAGAACTCTGGAATGAATTTAGAGACCGGGTCTTCGTAGCTGAGTCTCCCTCGCTCGGCCAGCATCATGATCGCCATCGCTGTGAATTGTTTTGTGACGGAGCCGATGTCGGACGGAGTCTCAGGAGTGAAATCGGCGCCTGCTGGAAAGTTCAATTTTCCAAACCCTTTACGGTAAATGGTGTTTCCATGCACCGCAACGAGGATGGCGCCATTGAATTGACCTCGTTGGTACATCGTCGTCATCAGCGCGCCGATTTCCGCCGATTCGTTGGCGGGCGCAGCATGGACTACCGCGCACCAAATCAATAGAGATGAGAGGCCGGCTACCATCCGCAGCGCTTTTTTCCGTGACATCCGCGTCACACAATTGCAAATCATGCGAATGCATACGCAAATTCTGAGTGCGAGGTTCAGGAAGGTCCATCCCATCTATGCGCAGACAGCATCAAAATAGGTTTGGGTGGCGACGCCGGCTTCAGTCGTTGCCGGTTGACCCGCAAACCTGAAGATGCACCACCACCGGACCGGGTCATCATGTGGGTGCTGGGCGTTGGACGCCACATCCCATCAAGGTTCCACTTTTGGGCTTGGGAGTGCGTAGCCGAGAAGGGAGTCGTTTGTAATGATAGGTAGCGTATTGTTACGGAGAATACAGTTCAAGTCAGGTTCATTATTCGATAAAGCAGAGGCGAAGAATCTCGGATTCCGGACGGCGGCGTCCCGAGTACCGGTCTTGCCCCCGCCGACGCGTTGATCTCAGCGGTTTTGGTTGCGGACATAGTCTCTAGTCTCTGTCGATTTGTGCGGCGCTCATCGCCTCGAAGAAGCGAACGACGGCTTCTAGATCGTTTTGCGGCAACGTAGCAAGCTGGCGTCGCGTTTCGCCCTCTATGCCTACATACATATCGACGAACCTTTGCAGCCGCGCGGGTATCAGAGTGACAAGCAGACTTCGGCGGTCGGCTGGATTAGGTTTGCGGCGGAGATAGCCCGCCTTTTCGAGACGATCGAGCGCAACCGTGACTCCGCCGCTGCTTAGCCCTGTCAGCGCAGCCAGACTGCTTGGGGTAGATGCTCCATAAAGCGCCAGCATATGCATCAATTGCATGTCGGTGAGGCCGAGGCCAACTTTGTCAGCAGCCTGTGTGTTGAAGAAGATGGCCGCGGCAATGAACTTGCGTATCTCGAGCACTATGCGGTCGGCTGTGGTGACCGGTGCAGGGAATAGGGCGCCATCGGCATCATCGGTACGTGGGAGCCCGGCTTTCACTTTTTTAGGCATAGGAGTCCTGAATTCCTTTACTTTCTGTGAATCTTAGTATATAAGATAATTGGAGGATGAGAAAATGGCTTCTGCATTAAAAGCATACAAGGGAATGGGTATGGAGGGCAGTGTGGCCCGCTGGTATGACCGTACCACACGCAAGGATATGCCGGAATACAAGGCACTTGCAGCACGGATTGCGGCGTTCACCGGCCCCGAGGCCTCAGTGCTGGAGGTGGCGCCCGGACCGGGATTACTATCCATTGAACTTGCCCGGCACGGCTTGCACGTCCACGCGGTAGACATCAGCAAGACATTTGTCGAGATTGCGCGACGCAATGCAGCCGACAGTGATGTCAAAGCACAATTTGAATTGGGCAACGCCGCCGCCTTGCCTGTCGAGGATGCAAGTATGGATTTCGTTGTATGTCGCGCGGCATTCAAGAACTTCACCGAGCCAGTGAAGGCATTGGCGGAGATGCGGCGAGTGTTGCGTCCCGGTGGCACGGCGCTGCTAGGTGATATGCGGCGGGAAGTGCCGGTGACGGAGGTGAGGCAGTATGTAAACGGATTGGGCGTCACCCTGCTAAATCGCTGGTTCATGATGTTGATCTTTCGAGGCATGTTGATGAAACGAGCTTATCCGCTTGAAGAGATTCGTCGCATGATCGCTGAAGCTGGGTGGACCGAATCGCGGATAGAGGTTGCGCCGCTTGGGTTTGAGGCATGGATGACGAAGTAGTGCGGGGTTGTGCTCTCGCAGGATGACCATTGATCTGAGGAAGGGTTCGCCTCCGGCCCGCTAAGATAGTTGCAGCGAAGAAAAGCTATGCCGCTGCTTGATCCCATTCCGTCGCCTGTGCTGGACGCCGACTTTGCCGCTCTGGAGTGGGAGGCGCTGCTGGCACTGGTGGCCGGCTTTGCGGCTTCGCCCGTGGGCCGGCAGGCGATTCTCGAACTGAAGCCCTCGACCGACGAAGATTGGATTACCCAGCAGCATCAGCTGACCGAAGAGTTGCGCCTGTTGCTGGCTGAGCAGACTTCCATTCCCGTGGGCGGACTCTTCGACCCCACGCAGCACGCCGCCAAGGCGCAGATTCCCGGCGCGGCGCTGGAGGCGAACGAATTGCAGGCCGTGGCGCGGCTGGCCAACGACGTGGCCTCGTGGCAAGCGCTGCTGCAATCGCCCCCGGCGCGGCTGGTGGGCAAGCTGATGGGGCTTTCGGGGCTGTCGTCGGCACTGACTACAAGTTTGCGCCCGCTGGCTGAGTCGATTGAGCGCACGATTCAGCCCGACGGCTCGCTGGCCGACAACGCCTCGCCCGAGCTGGGCCGCATTCGCCGCGAGCAGGAGCGCCAGCAGCGGCTGATTGAAGAAAGCCTGCGCGCCGCTCTGCGCAAACTCGCCGCGGAGGGCGCAACGCAGGATGAGCTGATCACCATTCGCGGCGACCGCTTTGTGATTCCCGTGCGCGCGGAGTTGAAGCGGCGCATCAGTGGCGTGGTTCACGGCACGAGCTCCTCAGGGCAGACCGTTTACGTGGAGCCGCTGGAGACCATCGAGCAGAACAACGAGCTGGTGCGGCTACTGGAAGAGGAGCAGGCCGAGATTCACCGCATTTTTGTGGCATTGACCCGCCAGGTGGGCGGCTATGCTCATGCTCTGGTGGAAGGCGCGCGCGTGCTGGCGCTGGTGGACAGCCTGCAAGCCCGCGCCCGCTTTGCGCGCGACTACGACTGCGTGGGGCCGGCGATTGCGCCGGATCTTCTGCGCCTGGAAGCTGCCCGCCATCCGCTGCTGGAACGGCATCTGCGCGTGACCGGCGGCCATGTGGTTCCGCTCACGCTTGAACTGACCGCGGCCGAGCGCCAACTGATCATCAGCGGTCCCAATACCGGCGGCAAGACCGTTACGCTGAAGACCACAGCGCTGCTGGCGATGATGGCGCAGGCTGGATTGCCGGTTCCCGCGACGGCGGCCAGCTTTCCGGTTTTTACGGCTTTTTTGGCTGACATCGGCGACGCGCAATCGATCGAGGCGGAACTGTCCACCTTTTCCGCGCACATTACCAACCTCGACCGGCTCTCGCGGCTGGCCGGCGGGCGCTCGCTGGTGCTGGTGGACGAGCTCGGCTCCTCGACCGATCCCGAAGAAGGCTCGGCGCTGGCCGTGGCGATTGCCAGCCACTTTTTGACGGCGGGTGCCTGGACGCTGATCTCCACGCACCATACCTCGCTCAAGGTTTATGCGGCGAATACACCGGGCGTGCTGAACGCCGCGGCGGGCGTGGATGAGGTGACGCTGGCGCCCAACTACCAACTGCGGCTCGGCGTTCCCGGCGCATCGGCGGGAATACAAACTGCCGAGCGGCTGGGCATGAACGCGAGCATCATCGCCGCCGCCAGGCAAAGGCTGGGCTCGCAGCAGGTTGACATCGCGCGCTTCCTGGATACGCTGCACAGTGAACTCACACAACTCGAAGAAGAGCGCAAGGCTGCACGATTGGAGCAGTATGCGCTGAATCAGGAGCGCGCGAAGCTGGCGCGCGAGGGCGACGTCGAGCAGCGCAAGCGGACGCGCGAGCTGGAGAACAAGCTGGCCTCGCTGCTGAAGGACTTCGAGTTTCAGATGCGCGAGACGGTGCGGGCGATCGAGGATCGCGTTGGTCAGCAAAAGCTCTCGAAAGAGGCCGAACGCCGCATTCTGCGCCTGCGCCGCGAGTTTCAGGAGAGCTTCAACCAAACCGTCGTCGCCCACCGCACCGGCGCGGATGTGGGTGACGCCGACGCTCAGCCGCACCTGCTGAAACACATTGCCGTTGGCGACCAGGTTCTGCTCAAGTCGATGAACAAGATCGCCGTGGTGCAGCGCGAGGTGGAAAAAGACCTTTTCGAAGTCGCGCTCGGGCCCATCAAGATGCGCGTCAAGAGGGATGAGTGCTCCGCGCCTTCGGCAGGTTCAGAGCAGGAAATACGTCCCGACCCACTGGCCGCCGCGCGCAGGCAGAAGGGCGTCCACGTCACGGTCACCAGCGCCAACAGCGACGATCTGCACATGGAGATCAACCTGATTGGCCGCACCGTGGACGAGGCTACCGGGGAGCTGGAAAAGTATCTCGACCGCGCCTTCCTCGCCGGCCTGGAACGCGTGCGCATCATCCACGGTCACGGGGCGGGCGTTCTGCGCCGCGGGGTGCGGGAGTTCTTGAAGGAGCATCCGCACGTGGCGGGGATTGAAGAAGCGCCACAAAATGAGGGTGGGCAGGGGGCTACGCTGGTGGAGTTACGGCAGTAGTTTAGGATTGCAATCGAGGATTGGCTGATGGAAAGAATGGTTTCTGTCGTTCGGTTCGCTGCAATATCATTTTGCGTTTGCTTTTTCGTCTCGTTATTTGCGTTTGCACAGGAGCAAACGGATTCCTTCGACAAGGCGATCAAAGAAACTGTGGTTGATCTGGGCCCTTCTCCATATTACCCATGGAAAGGCGGGCGCCATAGTGAACTTCGCTGCTTCTATTTTCAGAAGTTTATGGTCAAGCAGCTAGATATGGGCCAGAAAGGAGCTGAATGGATTTCAATCGTTCCGAATGACCTCGTTCACCTGACACCGTGCAATCGGAAACACGCCGGTGAGAATTTCCGTCGGGATAGTCAAGGTGAATACTTCGCTGGCGCAAAAGGATCCTTTGTCTTTCTTGAAGATGCGGATTGTTTCGATAGAGGCTGTCCCTTCGCTGTTTTTGATTCTTATTCAGGCAAGAAGGTCTTTGAAGATCAGAGAAGGTTGAGTCCGAAGGGAAAGATCTCGGAGATAGTGTTCGCAAAAAGCGGTGACCTCCTCGTGATGCATTATCCACGCGTAGTCGCCGCAGAATGTTCTTTGCCACAACAGAAATCGGAATGCTGGAAGCAGATATTGACCAGTACCGGGTTAACTCCGCAGCCTGTGCCGAAATGCACTGAATATGATGGATTCAACCAGGCCACAGGCTCCGATACCGATGATTTAAGAGACCCTTCGGTGGTTTCGTTTCCGGTCGAGGTAACAATTCCAGGATTCCACGTGCATCTTCTTCCAGGGCCAGTCTCGTGTTGGGCCGCAGACTAATGGCACACGATTCAGATACCGTCTAGTAGTTGCAAAATAGCTTCGATGTAGCCGGGTGCTCTAGGTCTCGATTCTGATACTTAGGTTTCTTGCAGCCATATTCCTGCTACATTTCTGCAGCCATCTCCGCTGCATTCCCGCTGTCGTGGCAGGAGACTGCCTGGGCTGCGGAGTTGGCGGCGTGGGTGCTGTTCTGTGCGCCGCTGCCGGCCGCTGGCGCGCTCTTCATCTCTTTTAGCAGCTTCACCAGCCGGGCGAAGGCCAGTTCGCGGGCTGTCTTGTTGCCGGGGACGGTGTTGCTGGGATCTTCGCCGGCGCGCATAAAGCCGTGGCCTGCGCCATCGTAGGTGACGGGGTCAAAGGTTTTGCCCGCGGCCTTCATCGCCGCAACGGTTGCGGGGAGGGTGGCTCCGATGCGCGCGTCGTTGCCGGCGTAGAAGCCATAGACCGGAGCGTTGATGGTGGAAACGTCTACCGGGCCTGGGCCGTAAAAGATGAAGGCGGCGGAGAGGTCTTTGCGATGGGTTGCGAAGGCGAAGGATTTGCCTCCACCCCAGCAAAAGCCGACGGTGGCGATCTTGCCGTTGGCCGCGGGCAGATGCTTGCCGTAGTCGGCGGCGGCATCCAGGTCGGCGGTGACAACATCCGGATCAAGACCGGAGACGGCCTTCACGGTTGCGTCCTGGCTGGCAAATTCTCCAGATCCGCCGCCGTTGGGGCCGAAGCCGGAGAGCAGATCGGGAGCGATGACGATGAAGCCTTGCGCGGCTAACTCGTCGGCCATCTCTTTGGCCCAGTCGCTGAGGCCGAAGATTTCATGGATGAGGATCACAACCGGGGCTTTGGTACTGACCTCCGGGTAGGCGACGTAGGCCTGAACGGTACGGCTGTCGTGCTTGAGAGCGACGTATTCGCGGTGGCGGGGTGACGCATTGAGACGGGCTTTGGCCCAGTCCTGAGCATGGAGGGTTGCGGCGGCCAGCGAGAACAAAACGCCGGCGACGAGGGGAAGCGCGCGGAGCGTCGATTTCATGGGGACAGTGTAGAACATTTTCACAGTTTCTGTAACGCTGGCATCGTGATATCCCATGCGATTGTCCTGGTATGTGATTGGAAATCACCTTGCGCGATGCGGCATCTCGCTGATTGTGAGCAAGATTGCTCACAATCAGCGTGAATCGCGAAACTTTATTTTGGAGATGCGCAGTCCGGTACGGTTGCGCCATTGACCCGCGGATACAATGGGTCTGGAAGGGTGGGCGCGCCGCCACTCTCCAGGGACTTCCCCTTATGGCTTCTCTTGCAAACGCAACTTCTCCCGTACTGAGTCCTGACCTGAGCGAGGCAGCGTCCCGTCCCGCATCGGCGCGGCTTCAGGTGCGCATGGGCCGCGCCGTTTCGGTAGGCGAGGGCATCAACTGGCTGACGCTGACTGTCCTGATCGTTTTTCATCTGGGCGCGGTGGCGGCGCTCTTCTTCTACACCTGGCAGCGGCTGACAGTGATGGCGGCGCTGTATGTGCTGGCCATCAATGTGGGCATCGGCATGTGCTACCACCGCCTGCTAACCCACCGCGGCTACCAGGTTCCAAAATGGCTGGAACATAGTATGGCCGTCTGCGCCACGCTCTCGCTCGAGGGCGGCCCGATCTTCTGGGTGGCCACCCATCGCGTGCATCACCAGCTCAGCGACCGCGAGGGCGACCCGCACACTCCCCGTGAAGGCGCCTGGTGGTCGCACCTCGGCTGGATAGTCTGGGGCAACGCGTTACATGCGCAGACCGCGCTTCTTGAGCGCTATGTTCCCGACCTGAGCCGCGACCGCTTTTATCTCTGGCTGAGCCGCTTCCACTGGATACCGATCACTGCCAGCGGCGCGCTGCTCTTCGGCCTGGGCTGGCTCGGGGGCGGCTGGCACAACGCCGTGGGGATGCTGCTCTGGGGCGGCTTTCTGCGCGTGACGCTGGGCCTGCACGCGACATGGCTCGTGAACTCGGCTACGCATCTGTGGGGCAGCCGGCGCTTTGAGACGCGCGACGACTCGCGCAACAACTGGTGGGTGGCGCTGGTAACCGGCGGCGAGGGCTGGCACAACAACCATCACGCCCATCCGGTCTCGGCCCGCCACGGCCTCGCCTGGTACGAGATCGATCCTAACTTCTGGGGCATCTGGTTGCTGGCGAAGCTGGGCCTGGCGCGCAAGATTCAAGTGGCGAAGTTCGACCGGACGAACCCGAAGCCGGCGGGGATCTGAATTCGAAGCTACTTACCCAGCTTGGCCCGCACCCACAGCACGGCGAAGAGCGGCAGAGCTACTACCAACACCAGCAGGAATGCGGGAAAGCCGACATAGCGATAGCTGTCGGCGTAGCTCACCGCATGGTGGCCAAAGAGATTCCACCCCAGCAGCGCGAAGATGGCCAGAGTCGTCGTGGCAAAAAAAGTGAAGAAGGCTGACGCGAAGGCCAACAGCAGACTGGTGAAGAATCCGAATCCCCGCAGCGGGAAGCCGAGAACCTTGCCGCCGTCCGATTGCGCCATATGCGTAGCCTCCTTGGTCTAGAATACTGTCTTATGGCGAGCAGCGCACAAGTCGAGCTTTGGAACGCGGAGAAGGTGGCTACGCAGGTGGCCGTTGCCCAGGCTCCCAACGGAATTCACTACGCAATGTGGGGCGAGACGCGCGTCTCGGATGCGGACCTGGAGCGGCTGGTGGGCGCCGTGCCGGCCACGCTCACGGCGGCGCTCGATCACCGCGCCTATTATTTTGTTCCGCTGGCCATCGCCGACACCGACGAGACGATGGTCGCTCCCGGCTACACCGTCGATCTGGGTGACCGCGCCATCTGCCATCGCAACGCGGCCTTCGGCGCGACTGAGGCGGTCTTTCTTTCCACGCGGCTGGTCGAGGACCGCTTCGGCCTGGCCTTCGAGTTTTTTATCAACGTGGCCCACAACTTTGTCGAGGCCGCGGGAGTTCCGGAGAGCTTTGCCGCGCTGGCCTGGCTGCAGGCCGACGCCCAGGTGCGCGGCGAGACCAGCCAGGACGCCTGGGAGACGCGCCGCCGCGCCCAGGACAGCCACGGCGGCAACCAGAGGAGCATCGACGAGCGCGCCCGCAGCGCCTACTTCGAGTCGGCCTTCTCGGATGCGCTGGCCATTTATATGCTGTCGCTGGCCGTGGACTTCGACTATCACGACCTGCGCGAGCGCGACTACCCGCTACTGGCCGCGCCCGCCCTCGCCGAGCGCCTCCGCCACGTGGCCAGCCTCTTTCCCGCGAATTCCGGCTACGAGTTTCAGGTGCTCTACCGGCGCAAGGGCTAGATCGCCGGCGAGAATCCCCGTCCCCACACGCGCCTATCTGACCATGATTGCCCGGCATACTGAGGCGGTGGTGGAGGCGCTTGCGAGTTGACCACCTGCGGTGGGGCAGACGCTCGCTGTTCGCTCGCAGGGGCGCTCGTGGTCTTCCAAGCTTGAAAATCCAGACTTGGGGCACCAAGCAACGAATTTCTTTTCCCGGCAATTCATTCTTGGCGCAGAGCCAACATCGGGTCGATTTTTGTTACGCGCCGAGCGGGGAGCCAGCATGCAAGCGCGGCAGCCAGCATGACAATGCTAACCTCAAGAATTAGTTCGCCCGGTCTTCCGGTTTCGAGCCCGATGATCATGTGATAGAGAAGCCTCATCCCAGCGAGTGTTAAAGCAAGGCCGACCCCCAAGCCGACTATGGCTGAGATGAAACCCTGACGGAAGACCAATGCTTCGACGTTACCGCGCGTTGCTCCCAGCGCCATACGTATGCCGATTTCCTGGGTTCTGCGAGAACTTGCATACGTGGCTACTCCGTAAACACCACCCACAGCCATTGCCAGGGCAAGGAAACCTGTAGACGCCAGCAGGAATGTGATGAAACGCCGATCCGCCATGGAATCATCAATTAGTGCCTGCATGGTGGTACTCAGAAAAACCGGCTGATTTGGATCGATTCCGGCGATTGTCTTGCGGATGGACCTCTCCAGATCGACGCCCGGGCGATCACTCCGCACCACGAGGAAGATTGCACTTTCCAATGCTCCCGCGGCAAGATAAACACTTTCCCCTTGCGGCCCCTCCAGTGTCGCGTGCCGGATGCTGGAGACGACTCCAACAACTCGCTTCCAGTTATTAGGTTTCTCCGGCGAGCAATCGACACACATGCGTTCCCCAACCGCGCTTCTGCCCGGCCACAGATGCTGTGCAACAATATCGTTCACAATCGCCGCGTCGCTTAAATCTCTCATATCGTCCGCGGTAAACCACCGTCCCTGAATCAGCCGCACGCCCATGGTCTGCAAATAACCCGCGCTGACAATGTCAATTTCGGCCGCCTCTTGATCGTGCATCCCCAGCGCGCCGGCGTCGCTTCGGCTAATCCATCCGCCATCGTTTTCGCCGCTGAACGGTAGAGCGTTGACCGTTCCGGCGCGTTCAACACCGGGGATGTTTCCGACGGCCTCAAGAATATGCTGATAGAGAGCTGCCCTCTGTTCGTGAGCTGCATAACGATCAGGATTGGGAGCCACGACGGACGCGAGGATACGATTCGCTTCAAAACCGGGATCGGTCCTAATTAACGCGACAAAACTGCCGAGGATCTGTCCCCCAACCACAACCAGAACCACGGCCAGCGCCACCTCGATAGCAACAAGGGTGCCGCGCGCCCAATCGCGGCCGCCCACAGTCCCTGTCTGTAAGCGCAGTCCAGCCGCGGCGGACGCCGACCTCCATCCTGCCCGATATGCGGGAATCATCCCGAATAAGATACTGTTCGCCAGAGCAATGGCTAGGGTAAAAGCAAAAACCGCCCAGCCTGCGTGTGCCGATGCCAAGCGTGGAATACTCCTGGGAGCAATCAGCGGCAAAGTCTTCCATGCAGCAGCCGTAAGCAGATAGCCCGCTGCTCCGCCCAACAGCCCCAGCAAACAGCCTTCCGTGAGCACTTGCCGGAAAATGCGCCCTCTTGACGCACCGATGACCATGCGCAGCGCGATCTCCCGCTGTCGGCTAAGTCCCCGCGCCAGCAATAAATTGGCAACGTTGACGCAACCGATAAGAAGAAACATCCCGGAGGCTGCCATCAATATCCAGAGAGTGTCCCTCGCTTTTCCAAGGATTCGGTCGCGCAGCAATCCCAAACGTAAAATATGATCCCGATTTGTCGCCGGAAACTCGCGGCTAAGATCATTGCCGATGGAGGCGAGATCCTGCTGCGCATCAGCCAGCGAGACTCCGTCCTTCAATCTCGCTACGGCGCCAATCCCTGCCGTTGCTGATATAGGCTTCCCACTTTGAAATGGCGCCCAGAATTCAACGTAGGGAGATGGAGTATGAACAGCCTCTCTGCGCAAGGGAAAGTCAAAATAACGTGGCATGATACCGATGACGAGGCAGTTCCGGCCATTGATGATGAGATTGCGCCCGATAATTCCTGGATCTGAGTTAAACCGTCGCACCCAGAGTCCGTAGCTCAGAATCATCTCGTCGGCATGGCCTGGCTGATCTTCCTCGGGAAGAATATTCCGCCCGTACATGGGCGTGACGCCAAGCAGTGGAAATAGGTTCGCCGATACGCGCAGTCCATAGAGCGCTTCGGGTGTGCCGGAAGCATTTCCCGCAAGATCCAGAAGTTCGTTACGATACACCCCAACCGAGGCAAGAGTGCGGGTTCTCCGCGCGATCTCTTGAGCGTCGTTCCAGACCACCCAATCTCCATGCGACGGCCCAAATTTGGGAAACTCCACTCTGATCTGCACCAAACCAGAGGGGCGCACGTAGGGTAGCGGGGCAAGGAGCACTGCGTGCACCGCGGTGAAGACGACAGCGGTTGCACCAACGCTGAGCGCAATCGAGAGCAAGGCCATCACCGTGACAAGAGGTGTTCGCCAAAACAATCGAAATGCAAACGAAATGTCTCGCAACACGGACATCATTACCAGAAAGTGTACGTCGGTTTAGGTCACTGGTTGCCACGTTCGATCACTGCTTCGGTCAATCTGCTGTTGCCATTTTGCCGAGTCGCCGGGTACCCAGGGTCTCGATTCTGAAACCTGTGAGACCACGAAACTCCTGCGAGCGAATAGCGAGCGTCTGCCCCACCGCAGGTGGCGCAGGCGCCTACTTCGCGTCCCCGCCGGGCGCGTAGTAGCCTTCGCGCGTGACTACCGTCAGGTCGTCCTTGTTGGCTTTGAGGGCGATCTTGTGGAAGCCGCCTTCCTTGTCCACTACGTCCGGGGTGTAGGTGAGCAGGTATTGTCCGCGCAGCTCCTCGGCGATCTGGCCGTAGATTTCGTCCAGCTTGTCCTTGCTCTTGGCCTCGAAGGATCGGCCTCCGGTGCGCGTGGCGATCTTCTCCATGATCTTTTTGCCGTCCACTCCAGGCGCGCTCTGGCCACCACCGCCGCCGCGCCTTCCACCACCCGGATAGCCGCCGCCACCGCCGGGATAACCACCGCCGCCGCCTCCCGGCCATCCGCCGCCACCACCGCGATGCCCACCCTGACCGGGAAAGCCGGTCTGGCTGCGCTCCTGCTCGCCTTTGAAGTAGATGGTATAAACGGCCACGCCGGCGCGATCGGCCGCGTCCACCGCGTCGTTCAGCGTCTCCTTGCTGCCGCGGTCGACACCGTCGGAGAAGACGACCAGCGCCTTGCGGCCATCCTTGGGCTTCATCAGTTCATCGGAGGCCAGAAAAAGCGCATCGTAAAGCTGCGTGCCGCCGCGTCCGCCGCGACCCTGGCCTTGCGTTCTTCCGCTGCTGTCCTGGCTGGTATCCGTACCCTGCGATTCGTTCTGCGCGGCGCGGGTGGGGCCCATATCGTCCAGCTCGCGGTGCAGCTTGTCGCGCGAGGTGGTGAAGTCGCGGAGCAGCTCGACCTCGCGGTCGAAGTGGATGAGGAAGGCCTGGTCCGTGCCGGAGTCGGGCCCCGGCTTAGGCTTTTCCGGCAGCATAGTATCGACAAACGTGCCCGCCGCCTTGCGCTCGTTCTCCATTGCACCGGAGACGCTGCGGCTGGTGTCGACGAGCAGGCCCAGCCTGAAGGGCAGATCGGTCTCGCGGGTAAAGCTCTTGATGGTCTGTGGGCGGCCATCCTCGGTGAGGGTGAAGTCGCGGATCTTGAGGCTGGTGACCAGAGAGCCGTGCTTGTCGCGCACCGTGACGGGCAGCACGACCTCGCGGGCCTGAATCTTCAAGGTGGCAACCGGCTGGTCAGCAGACTGCGGGGCAGGGCTGGCCGCCGTCAGGCAGACCAGGGCCAGCAACGAGAGAGAAAGACAGGAAACGAATCGGATTCGCATAGCGGTCAAAGGGCACACACTCTCACTCCATTAGACGTAAGTGCTTGCGGAGTGTTGACCGGCGCTTGGTTTTGGGCACAAACTCCATTCCGACGGCGGCTAAACAGGCAGTGGAAATAGTCCTGTAATCACGCGAAAGGCATACAGCAAGGGCTAAAGCCGTGCCCTTGCAAAACCGGTTGATGAGATCGCTGCTAATAGAAGAGATACTTGCGCCAGCGGTCGTCGGCGCGGCCCAGCATGCGCATGATCTGGCGGCTGGTGTGCAGCGAAAAGGGGCGCGGCTCGCGCAGCAGGATCATGTCGTCGATCTCGCTGAGAATGCGGTTGCCCTTTTGCCGGTTGCAGGAGTGGCAGCAGGCCACCAGATTCTCCCAGGTCGAGCTGCCGCCGCGCGAGCGGGGAATCACGTGGTCCAGCGTCAGATCGGCGGGCGCGAAGCTCTCGCCGCAGTACTGGCAGGTGTTGCGGTCGCGCAGCAGGATGTTCTTGCGCGAGAGGGCGCGCGTCTGGTAGGGGATGCGGCGATACTCCAGCAGCCGGATCACCGAGGGCATGGGAATGCGGCTGCGCTGGGCGTGCAGGATCAGCCCGTGCTCCTCCTCGGTGCGCGCAATGCCCTTGAGCACCAGCACCAGCGCGCGCCGCGCGCCGCAGATGTTGATCGGCTCGTAGGAGGCGTTGAGCACCAGCACCGGCATCTGCAAAATGTGCGCGGAGTGGATGGTCACCTGCTCGCCGGCGATGGCCGCGGCCCGGGCGATGGACTTCTGCTTGCGTGCGTGTATCATGGCTTTTCCCAGCGACATCCTTTATACCCTCGTTAAAAAGATGGTTGGCCGTGCGATGAAAGTTGGAACGTTCCTTGCATGATGGCAACCGGTGCATTGCCGGCAAATTCAGATTTCTCCTCCGCATCGTCAAAGCGTGCCGGAGAGCCTCGGCGGCCGTATATGCGGCCGGCCCTGGCCAGTGTGGCCACCCAAACGGAGGCCGCTCCCGCCCTGGCCAGCGCCAGGGAGGCGGCGCGGGCCGTCGCGCCGGTGGTAATAATGTCGTCGATGAGCAGAATATGCTTCGAGTCTACGGCGGCCGGATCGGAGACGGTGAAGGCTCCGCGCACATTCTCGCGGCGCTGGTGCGGGGTCAGCCCGGCCTGGCTCGTGGTGGCGCGCAGACGCATCAGGGTGCTAGACGCCAGCGTGAGCCGCCACTCCGGATGGCTCTTGCGCAACGCGCCTAGCGCAGCTACGGCCAGCGAGCGAGCCTGATTGAAGCCGCGGTCGGCATATTTCGAGCGGTGCAGCGGCACCGGCACCACCAGCATCTCGCCGGGCGCTTCGGCCGCCAGTTGGGCGATGGCCAAAGCCAGCATACGACCCAGCCCACTAGCCGCCGCGTGCAGCCGGTCGTACTTGAGCGCATGGATGGCTGCCTTCATGCGGTCCTGGTACGGCCCGTAAGCCACTGCTCGCTCAAAGGGCGGCGGCGCCAACCGGCAGGCCCGGCACAGGCCGCTGCTTGAGGGACCGGCCAGGATCGGCGCATCCAGCAAGTCGCCGCAACGCGCGCACAGGGGACCGCTCTGGACGGGAAACTCCGTCCAGCAAACCTGGCAGATGGGCACGGAAGAGAGATGCGGCAGGGGATAGCCGCAGAGAACACACGAGGCGGGAAAGAGGGCGCAACTCACAGCGTCCATGGGACTTCGCAGCACACGAGCTACCGCGCGCCAACGGGAAGTCCCCGAGGCTGGAAGGTCGACGGTCATTGAACCGGAATCCCTGCGGAAGACGCACCTCGCTTCCGGACGGCACAGCTAGAGCGCCCGCCGCCTTGCCGTCAGTATACCCGTACCGCGCCGCGGATTCCATGAAATTTCGTCTTCCGGCGGCGGGTCAGACTCCCGGATGCCCGTCCCTGGCCCGGATTCCTGATTGTTAGGCTGGCTTCGTTCGTTGTTGAAAGCATTGGAGATTTCGCACAAGCCAGAATCATGGAGTGTTCATGAATCGAGAGTTGAAAATATGCTTCATATTGCCGCGCATATTCCGGCAAATCGATTCTTGCGTATCAGCCTGTATTCCTCAGTCCCGCCGCGATGCCGCTAATGGTTGCGGCGATGGCCCGGTTAACCTCCGCTGTTTCCTCGCCGGAGTGCTTGCGCCGCAGTAAATCCACTTGGATGAGGTGCATCGGATCGACGTAGGGGTTGCGCAGCCGGATCGAGCGGGCCAGCACCGGATTGGATTCGAGCAATTCCTTTTGCCCAGTGATTGCCAGCAGCGCGCGCACCGTGCGATGGAACTCGGCCTCCATCATTCCGAAGATGCGGTCGCGCAGCGCGGTGTCTTCCACTAAGGATGAGTAGAGCCGCGCGGTTGCCAGATCCACCTTGCCCAGCGCCAGCTCCACGTTGCGCAACAGATCAATGAAGAGAGGAAACTCGTGGGCCATGATTTGCAGTATTTCGAGTGAGCCGGGGCGCTCGAGGAATTCGCCAAGCGCAAAACCCACGCCAAACCAAGCCGGCATCAGCAGCCGAGACTGCGTCCAGCCGAAGACCCAGGGAATCGCGCGCAAGTCCGCGAGTTTGGTTGAGGCATTGCGCCGCGAGGGCCGCGAGCCGATCTTGGCCTGTTCCAATTCGGTCACCGGCGTGGACTGCTCGAAGTAGGTCACCACATCAGAGTCGTCGACAATGTGTTCGCGGTAATATGCGAAGGCGATGGCGGAAAGTTCGTCGAGTGCGGCCTCCCACTCCGGCTTGAGCACGCCGGTAAAGTGCCCCTCGATGTCGCGTGCGTTGGGCCTGGCCAGTGCATCCAGAGAGGCCGCGATCATCAACTCCAGATTCCGCTCGGCCAGCACCTCGTCCGAGTACTTGAAGTTCAGCACCTCGCCCTGTTCGGTAATGCGCAACTGGCCATCGAAGGAGTCCATCGGCTGCGCGAAGATGGCGCGGTGCGTCGGTCCTCCGCCCCGTCCTACCGTGCCGCCGCGGCCGTGGAAGAGGCGTAGCTTGACTCCGCATTCGCGCGCCGCGACATGCAGGTCGCGATGTGCACGGAAGATCTCCCAGGTGCTCGTCAACATGCCGCCATCTTTGTTGGAATCGGAGTAACCCAGCATGACCTCTTGCCAGTTTCCCCAGGTGGCCATCAGTTTGCGATAGTCGGTTCTGCTCCACAGCTCGCGGCAGACGGCGGGCGCCTTGCGCAGGTCTTCAATCGATTCAAAGAGCGGCACCGGCATCAGGCCGGGATCACGATCCGCGCCTTCTAGGCGCACACCTCCGAGCCTCGCCAACCGCACAACCGCCAGCACGTCTTCGACTGTCGATGCGCCGCTGATGACATAGTGGCGAACGACCTCGGGCGAGCAGCCTTTTTTGATCTCGGCCACAACGCGGAAGGTCTCCATCACATTCGCGCTCTCCTCCGATAGACCGCCCGTCAGCGCCTTGCCGGCGATATCGTCAATCGACTCTTGCAGCACCGTCGCATGAACCCGCGCGTGCTGGCGGATGTCCAGCGTATGAAGATGCAACCCAAAGGCGCGTACCTGCAAGATCAGCGGATCGACCAGCGTACGGGCGATACGCAGTCCGCGATTGTCGGCCAGCGACTCGCGCAGCGTCTCAAGATCGTCGATGAAGTCCAGTACATTGCAGTAGGCGGGCAGCGCCTGCGCCAGCTTGTCATGGTCACGCGCCAGGGTGTACGGCGTCACCGGCAGGGAGGCCGCCGCTCCCGGATGCTCCACCGCCTTCTCCAGCGTGCGCTGAATGCGTGCCTTGAGGCAGATCGCGAAGCGCCGGTAGTATTCAAACTCATATTGCTCGCCAAAGACCTGAGCCTCAGGCGTATGCACTAACGCCACATAGGCTTCAAGCCGCTGCAGCAGCGCTTCGCTGATGCCAATCTGCTGGGCGCTGCTGGTAACCAGGTCGATCAGCTCATCCAGCCGCCGCTGGTAGTAGAGCACCAGATGACCGCGCGCAAGCTGAATTGCGCTGCGTGTGACCTCCGGAGTGACGTAAGGATTGCCGTCGCGGTCCCCGCCGATCCATGAGCCGAAGTTCAGAACCTGCGGCAACTCGTGCGTCTCAATTTCCACGCCATACGCGGTCTTGAGCGCCGCGGCGATCTCGCGATAGAGGCTGGGCAGCGTCGCAAAGATCGAGACATCGTAGTAGTCCAGCCCCATCTTGATCTCGTCGTATACCGTCGGCCTCCGCGAGCGCACCTCGTCGGTCTGCCACAAGCTGGTAATTTCCGCGCGGATCGCCTCTTCCAGCCGCGCGATCTCCTCTTCGGGCAATGGAATCCGATCCAGCGCGGCGAGAAACTCACCGATGCGCCGCCGCTTGAAGAGCACCGTACGACGCGCCACCTCTGTCGGGTGCGCGGTAAAGACGGGCACAATCAGCACGCGCCGCAGCGTCTCCAGCGCCTCCTGAGCGCTGATGCCCACGCGCCGCATCTTGCTCAGCGTGCCGATCAGCGAACCGCGCTGCCGGTCGGCCTCGCCGCTCAGATGCAGTGCCGTGCGACGGCGCTTGCGGTGGTTGGTTTCTGCCAGATTGATGAGTTCAAAGTAGAAGGCAAAGGCGCGTGTGAGCAGAATGGAACGCTCGACGGGCAGCGAATGCACCAATGCGAGCGCCGTGGCGGCTTGACTCGCGGCCTCTTCGTCACGCCCCCCTGCTTCGGCGTCGCGACGGCGAAGCGTACCTTGCCGCAAGGCTTCGACATGGGAAAAAAATTCATCTCCAGCCTGCTCGCGTAAGACCTCTCCGAGCAGCGTGCCCAGCGAACGCACATCGCGGCGCAGCGGAGCCTCCTTCAGCTCGCCGGATTGCGCCTCCAGCTCCGCCAGGCGGCCGCTCCAACTTTCAGGATTCCATAAAAGTGCCATCGTCTATTTAGGATGCACGAACGCCCCTGAGGATTCCCTTCGGAATGTGCCTTTGGTGAAGACTGACCTGGGGTACTGAGTCAGAAATACATAGGCTGGGCGGAGGCTGGAATCATCTTCATGCTTCCGATTGACGAGCGCTTTCGGTCCTGGCGTCCCTGGCAGGCGGGTGGCGCCACCCGCGCCCCGGCCAATCCAAAACCCCGCTCACCGTTTTGACGGCAGGATCGAAGCCTCCCGGCTCCTTTCCTGGCCAAAAATATGCAAGATTTTCTCTATCTATAAGCAGAGCGTTTCTTGCGCGTTTCTCCCGCGCATCTTTCCCTGATCCCTGCAAAATCGAATTTACTCTGATAATGTGATCTAAATCACAGCCCGCGAAGCGCCAAAGCTGCTCTTCTGGAAGAGAATCGTGGCGCTCCATCCCCGGCGCTGCACGCTTCCCGGCCCCGCCCCGATTCTGTTGGAGGTCTCATGCAACCGATGCACAATATTCCCGCCCGTGGCGCGTTGAACTTTGACGAGACCCCTTTTCTCGCCATCTGGGAGGTCACGCAGTCCTGCGACCTGGCCTGCAAGCACTGCCGCGCCGCCGCCCAGCCCATCGCCCACCCCGACGAGCTGACCAACGCCGAGGGGAAGGCGCTGATCGATCAGATCGCGGCGATGGGCGTACCCATCTTCGTCTTCACAGGCGGCGACCCGATGAAACGAAATGACGTCTTCGAGCTGATCCGCTATGCCGCCGACAAAGGCGTGCAGGTTGCTCTCACGCCCAGCGCCACGCCGCTGCTGACCCGCGAGGCGATCTTCAAGCTCAAGGAGGCGGGACTGGTGCGGCTGGGCATCTCGCTGGACGGCTCGACGCCGGAGATTCACGATACTTTTCGCGGCCTTCCCGGCGCTTATGCGCGCACAATCCAGGCCATCGAGTGGGCCAACGAGGCGGGCATTCCCATCCAGGTGCACACCACCATCAGCCGCCATAACGCGCATGACCTGGACAGCCTCTGCGCTCTCTTCGAGAAGCTGGCCATCGTGATGTGGAATGTCTTCTTCCTGGTTCCCGTGGGACGCGGACAGCTCGGCGATCTGCTGAGCGGCGAGGATTTCGAGCGCGTCTTCGGCAAGATTTACGAGCTTTCGCACCGCGTCAACTTCCAGATCAAAACCACCGAGGCGATGCACTATCGCCGCTACCTCTTGCAACACAACCTGGAAGAGCGCAAGATCGGGCACGGCCATCCGCGCTCCACTCCGCAAGCCTACGAACCCGGCGCGCCCACCGCGGACGCGCACACCCGCACCGCCAGTTGGGCCACCCGCCGCGTCAACGACGGCAAGGGCTTCCTCTTTGTCTCCCATGTCGGCAACGTCTACCCCAGCGGCTTTCTGCCCATCCACGCCGGCAACATCCGCGAGACGCCGCTAAGCGAGATCTACCGCAACTCGCCGATCTTCAAATCCCTGCGCGACACCAGCAAGCTGGAAGGCAAGTGCGGCGCCTGCGAGTACAAGGAGATCTGCGGCGGCTCCCGCGCCCGCGCCTACGCTGTCACCGGCGACCCGCTCGCCCAGGAGCCCTGCTGCATCTACCAGCCCAAGCACTGGGACCCGGAGCTGGAGAACGCGGCCGCGGCCTTCGCGAAGGGGTAGCTGCTGGCCTCTTGGTTTCTGACCGGATGAAAAGGTGCTATGCGGGGTGCGAGCGCGGGCTGGGAAGTCCGCGCTACAGCCTGCCGGGAGGCCGGCGTTATAGCTTTATGCTACGTAGGTCGGCGAAAGCTGGTGGACGACTTATATGCAATAGGTTCTGAGTTATTCGGCGTTCTTATCCCACACCCGATCCAACGAACAAAAACTTCCACGAGGTGTCCAGGTAGAGCCAGCGCTGCGCGTCAAACCAGCTCGTGGGCAGTGCGGGAATATGCAGCAGCGTGTGGCCGCCCATGCACATCATCTCGGTGCCATTCCATGCCAGGAAAGTACGGGAGGCGAGGCCGACTTCGACCGGATGCTCGACGCGGCGCAGGCAGACCGGGCAGCGCTGACGGTGATCCAGCAGCGCCCAGCGCAGGCCAAAGAGGAAGAATGCGAAGGTGCTGAGCATCTGAATGTCCGCGGAGGAATGCGAATAGTGCGCGGTGCGGATGTAGGCGATGTCGAGCGTTGAAAAATAGACGATGGGAAGCAGCAGCGCGATCTTGGCGGAGAAGAAGCTCCAGCGATAGAGCCGCCGGCCCCAGGAGGTTTTCTGGGGATTCAGGCTGTACTCGCCCAGCGAGACGGAAGTGACGGCGGGCAGGGAGATCAAGGCAAAAGCGATGCCGAGCCAGTAGATGCCCCAGGAACCGGGCTGCCATTCATCGATGTTATAGCCGAGGAAGCTGGGGCCGGAGTCGTCCTGGTCGTATTCGGTAATCTGCATGACCGGCGCCCAAAACTTTTCTTTACCCGCGGGGGTGAGATGGGCGACGATGAAGCCGTCGCCGTTGGCGGCGAGGGCGGAATCCGGCTGCAGCAGCCAAGCGCCAACCTTGCCTGGAAGATTCCAGGAGTCTTCGGCCACCACCCCGGCGACTCGCGCGCGGCGCTGGCCGATACGCACCATCCGGCCGGCAATTTGCGGATCGGCGCCGAACTCGATCTTCCAGAAGCTTTCGCTCAAGATCACATCGGGCAGATCATTCGATCCCTTTGGCTCCGCGGTTGCAAAGCGTACCGGCAGGCCCAGCAAAGCCAGCAGGTTGGAGGAGGCCTGCGCTATTTTCCAGGGTTCTTTTGGCGCGGAACCATTCCCGCTCACCGGCTGAATGCTCTCTTCGGCGACGCGATAAAAGGCAAATCCGTCAAAAAAACTGTGCCTGTGACTCTTCCAGGCCAGGTACTGCTGGGGTGCAATAGTGGTGGAAGCCTCGCCTGCATTCTGGATCAGGATCAGCCCCGGTCTTTGCAGACGGGTAGAGAGCATCCGCTCCGCGCACACGCCGGGCGAGAACCGCGCGATTCCATAACTGACGGCAAGAACTGCGAAAAGCATCAGCAGGCATTGCGTGGCAGTTCCATGCAGCGCAGTGAGCAGCGTTCCTAGCTTCCAGCGATAATGGCTGAGGCAGAAGGCATCCTGGAAGGCGCCCAGGCAAAAGCTGGCAATCTCGCGTTCGGCTTGCCAGGATAGCTGCTCCATGGGGGCGCGCTCCTGCCGGACATGCCACAACTCCGCCTGCCATTCGCGCAGCCAATCGGCGCGCTGTCCGTACGGCACAAACTGTGCGGCACAGCAGAGAAGGCCAGCTTCGATTGCGGAAAAGACCGGCTTGAAAGAAGGCTTCATAGGCTTCTGGCCTCCTCAGTTTGTAAAGATTCAGAAGGAATCAACCTCTCCAGCAACGGGTACCGGCGGCGCGAGGCTTGGAGTGTCGACCAGCCCGCAGCGGTCAGCTTGTAGTACTTTCTGGGCGGCCTCTGCTCGGCGTCGGCGATTGCCTGCTTCTCCCACTTCGAGAGGATCAGCTCGTCGCGCTCCAGGCGGCGCATCGCCGGATAGACCGTTCCGCTGGGCAAGCCGGTCATCTCCATGATGCTGAATCCATAGACAAATCCGGCGTCCAGCGCCTGAAGAATCATCGCAGCGGTGTGGGAGAGTTTTGCCTCTAAGGCCATGAGGCATTGTACCTATGTAGCAAACTGCTTGACAAGTCAATAAGCAGAATGCTACATAGGGGTATGTCTGAATGCTCTTCCGGAGAGTGCGGATGAAGAAGATGCTCCTCTTGTGCTCGTGTTTGAGGCTCTCCGCGGCGTTCCGCTCCCCGCCCAGCAATGCTCCGCCGGCTGGCAAGTGAAGATTCAAGTCAAAAACAGGCTTCGATTTTGCTTGCGAAGCTATCCATCGCACAGCGCAACCATTCTTGCTATCACTCTACAAATCCTCGAAGGATCAAGTTATTCACGTGTTTTGCTAGAGATTGGAGAGAGCCATAATGCTTGAGATACAAAACCTATACAGAAGCTTTCGTGGCATTCCCGCCATTGAGGATGTCAGCTTCAAGGTGGCTCCCGGTGAGATTGTCGGCTTTCTCGGCCCGAACGGTGCGGGCAAATCGACCACGGTCAAGATCATCACCGGCATCCTGCGCCCCAACGATGGGCGCGTGCTCTTTGAAGGCCGGGAGATTGACAAGGACATGGTCGGCTTTCGCGCCGCATTCGGCTATGTGCCGGAAGAAGCGCATCTTTACAACTACCTCTCCGGCTTGGAATACCTGCAACTGGTGGGCCGGCTGCGCGGACTCAGCGAATCGCTGATCGAAGCCAAGGCGACCGGCCTGCTCAAACTGCTGAATCTGGAATCGTGGCAGTATTCGCCGATCTCTTCATATTCCAAGGGAATGCGCCAGCGGGTTCTGATCGCCGCGGCGCTGCTGCACGATCCTAAGCTGCTGATCTTTGATGAACCGCTCTCCGGCCTGGATGTGGTCTCGGCGCGGCTCTTCAAAGACCTGTTGGAGCTTCTCGCGGCGCAAGGCAAGGCAGTCATCTATATTTCTCACGTGCTAGAGGTTGTCGAGCAGATTTGCAATCGCGTGATTGTGATTGCAAGGGGCAGGATTGTGGCCGACGCGCAGCCCTCGGAGCTGGCCAAGCTGATGCGTCTTCCCAATCTTGAAAGCGTCTTTGCGCAACTGGTACAGCAGCAAGAGACTCGCGGCATTGCGCAACAGATGGTCGAGGTGATGCAGACCCATGGCTGAAGTCTTCCAGCGTCTTCTCATGCAGCCCGAGCCGCTCTCACTGAACGCACAGTCCGCGCTGGGCGTGGTGCGTGCGCCGCAGCGCAGCCAGTTCTCCCTGCTGGTGCGCCACTTCCTGGAGCGCTTCTTCAACCATGAAACCGCTTCGCCCGACGGCGATGCCAAGACGCGCATGGTGCAAATCGCCTGCGCCGCCGGCATTCCCGGCGTCTTCTATGCGATGTATCTATGGCCGCTCTATCATCCTTTCTTCGGCTGGCCGCCCGCGCCGCCTTCGTATTGGCACAAGGTCGATCATCACTTCTTCTTCATTGTCTTTTCCTTCGTCACGATAGGCATCGCCACGGTCTTTGAATGGGATATGTTTTTTCCCGATCGGCTCGACATTTTTGTTCTGACAACCTTGCCGATTCCGAATCGCAGGCTTTTCATGGCCCGCGTGGCCGCCATTCTGATCTTCATCTGCGGCTTTCTCTTCGATGCGAATCTGCTGGGCCTACTTGTCTTTCCCCTCGTCGCCGATCCGCCGAATATCGCGGGACTCTTCACCGGCCATCTGCTGGCCGTGGCGGGAAGTGGCTTCTTTGCGGCTACTTTCATCCTGGCCCTGCAAGGCGTGTTACTCACCGCTCTGGGCGAGCGCATCTTTCGCAAGATTTCGCTCTTGCTGCAGGGGCTGTTGATTGCTGCGCTGCTGATGCTGATGCTGCTTTATCCACTGCTCTCTGGCTTGACCTCCGCCGTCCTCGAATCCGGCGGCGTTCTTGCTTTCTGCATTCCGCCATTCTGGTTTCTGGGCATCTATCAGTGCCTCATAGAAGGCTCGTCCGCGCTGCCCATCTACACCCGTCTCGCAGAGACCGGATGCGCGGCCTTGCTTACCGTGGGCGGATTGGTTCTGCTGACCTATCCGATTGCCTATCTGCGCCGGATGCGCCAGTTGGTGGAGGGCCCAGGCACGCGCGACACGCGCATCTGGGTTGCGTGGCCGGCGCACAAATTGCTTCATGCCACCATCCTGCGTGCGCCGAACTGCCGCGCTGTCTTTCACTTCATCAGCCAAACCTTGCTGCGAGTCCAGCGTTATCGGATTTATCTCGTGCTTTACGGCGGCGCTGGTCTCTCCCTGGTGATCGCCATCATCCTCCGCATCCACGTTGCGCATCAGCGAATGAGCATCGATTTCTCACCGGACGGCCTGCGCGCCGCCGCCGGCATCATGGCCTTCTGGATCATCGCCGGACTGCGCATGGCCTTCGTCTCTCCCGGCAATCAGCAGGGAAGCTGGGCCTTTCGCGTGGTGCATGGCAGGCCGCCAGAATTTTCCATTGCAGTTGAGCAGTTTCACGCGGCAAAGATCTGGGTCTTTCTCTGGGGAGTGGTCATCACCTTTGGCTTCTGCTTTGCCTCGCGCGCCGTTGCGCCGCCGGAGATGCTGACATTGCCAGCAACCGCAAGCGAATTGCTCTGCGCAGCCGGGATTTGTCTGCTGTTGACGGACATTCTCTTCTTCAACGTCAAGACTCTTCCCTTCGCTGGAGAACCGTCGCGTCAGCAGAGCAACATCGCCTTCGTCGTCTTTAAATATGCCGTATTCCTTCCCCTTGTGGCTTGGCTTCCAATCGCCTCTGAAGCATGGATGGAGATTAATTTGCTGCACATCGTCCTCGCCGCCACGGTCCTTGTCGCCGTTCATCTCCTGATCCGAATCGCAAATCGCGCCATGATCCGGGAACACTGCTCGATGCGCGCGCTGGAAGAGGATGAAGAGGATTTTCCTATCAAGCTCGGGCTGCTCTACTGAAGCGGTTCAGGCATGATCTGTGCATAGGGGCACAATCTGGAGAGGACGCGGGCAGTTTTTGAGTGAATTGAGAGGGGCGGGAGAAGATGGTTGTTCCCAGGGCCCAAAGGCGGGAGTTGGGGCACCCAATTTTGGGTCATGGAACCCTATAGGACCTGCACCACCCGTCCGGCGGCGATGGGTCATTCGGACAGCTCGAACGGCGAATCGAGCCAAGGAATTACCAACTGTATGTGCAAAAGAATGCATATTTCATCAAATGCTCTCAGGGATGAGATGCAAAAGGCTGTTTTTCAAGCGCATTTCGCAGCGCCGGAGTGGCCCCGGAATTGCATATACAACCTTAGGGATCTCTCCATTCCCCGTCTCCCTGGAGAACGTTCCCTACTATCCCCGCTCGACTGAAATGTGTTCCCCGCTCCCTTCCCGCTAACAGGAGGGCACTTTTGCCCAACTGTCGCGGAGCGAAGACATCAGGAGGTTCATTGAAAATCAATTTGAAGCATCTGGCAGTTCTGGTCCTGACAGTGGTTTCCAGCGCGACGCTGGCCGGTGCCACGGGCATCTCCTACACCTGCGACGCGTCGATCTCCTCCGTCTGCACCACGCTCAATACCACCATTGCCGGGCAGTATTCGAGCCTCTTCAGCGATGCCAACGCCTCGATCTATATCACTTTTGGCAATACCGGGCTGGGTTCAAGCACCCAGTACCTGAATTTCGTCTCGTATAACACTTACCTCACGGCGCTGACCGCGAATTCATCGGGAGATGCCATCGATCTGGCCGCGCTGGCCAGCCTGCCGGCAACGGAGCCGGGCATTTACGACGACGGAACGGTCGAAGTGACCAGTGCGCTGGAAGATGCTCTTGGTTTGGGCGCCGGCGCGGGCACGACCCCCAGCATCGGCTATTGCAACAACCCCGGCAGCAGCGGCTGCTATGACGGCGTCATTACTTTGGCTTTACCGTCTATTGTGGCCGGGTATGGCCAGGGCTACTACTATGGAAGCGGCCCGCAACCCGCCAACGACTACAACCTTTATTCTGTCGTCGAGCATGAAACGGACGAGATACTCGGCACGGCCTCGTGCATAAGCACGCAGGGCGCGGGCTTGACGGACTACTGTGGAGGATCAACTCCATCGGCGGTTGACCTTTTCCGCTATCAAGCGCCGGGCACGCGCGTGCTGGAAAACACAACCCCCGGAGCTTACTTTTCTTATGACGGCGGTGCTACCAATGGCGCCGACGGAGCGACCTATAACACGCTGGCCAACGGCGAAGACTACGCGGACTTCACCCAGAACTGTCAGTTTGTGCAGGATGAAGATGGCTGCCTCGGTTCGACCCAGTACATCACCACCGACGGAGACGCGGAGGTGAATATTCTGGATGCGGTCGGGTACAACCAGAATCAACAAGGCCCTTCGCCCATACCGGAACCCTCATCTCTGAGCCTGTTTGCCACAGGCCTTGGAGGCATTATCGCGCTGAACCGCCGCAGACAACACAAGCTCACAGCCTGACCGGGTTGCGGGCTAGAGCATGGTTTCCTACCCCGCAGGCGGCCAGGAACTGCTCTAATAGTGGTTGAGGAAACGATGCGGACGGCGATCATTGGGGGCGGAATAGCGGGGCTGGCGTCGGCCTATGAGCTGCAGCAGGCGCGTCAGAAGGGCGCAGAGGTTGAGTACACGCTCTTTGAGGCGCGGGCGCGGCTGGGCGGCTGCCTGGCTTCGGAGATTGTGGGCGGCGCGGTGCTGGAGCGCGGGCCGGATTCCTTTTTGAGCGAGAAGCCGGCGGCGGCCGAACTATGCCGCGAGCTGGGCCTGGGCGACGCGCTGACGCCCTCGAACGACGCCGAGCGCAGGACGTATATTGTGGTGCGCAACCGGCTGGTGGCGCTGCCCGACGGGCTGATGTTCCTGGTGCCCACCAAGCTGATTCCCACCGCGCTGACGCGACTGTTCAGTTGGAAGACGAAGGTGCGGATGGGATTGGAACTGCTGCATCCGCCGCGGCCATCGGATCACGACGAGGCGGTGGCCGCGCTGGTGGAGCGCCACTTTGGCCGCGAGGTTGTGGACCGGCTGGCCGATCCGCTGCTGTCGGGGATCTTTGGCGGCGACGCGGCGCAACTGAGCGCGCGTACCGTGCTGCCGCGGCTGGTGGAGATGGAGAGCGAATACGGCTCGCTGACGCGCGGGATGCTGGCCGCGCACCGCAAAATGCGCTTGAGAGCCAAGGAAGCCGCTGCCGGGAATGGGAAGAAGCCGGGAAGCGCGCCCGCGCCGCGATCGATTTTTACCGCGCTGCGCGGCGGAATGCAGCAGATGGTGGACGCAGTGAGTGCGCGGATCGACCCGGCTTCGGTGCGCTTGTCTACGCCGGTCACTTCGCTGCAGAAGACAGCGGGCGGGTGGAAGATTGAAGCCGGTGGCGCGACGGAGTTTTACAATACGGTGATCATGGCCTCGCCCGCCTGGGCTGCCGGCGCGCTGCTGGGAGGGGTGGACGCGGCGCTGGGCGAGGAGCTGAGCGGGATTCCTTACTCCTCGTCGATCACTGTCAATCTGATCTACGACGAAGCGCGGCTGGGCCGGCTGCCGGATGGATTCGGCTTTCTGGTTCCGGCTGTCGAGGGACGAGCGATGCTGGCCTGCACCTTTGTGCACAGGAAGTTTCTGGGCCGCGTGCCGCAGGGCAAGGCAGTGCTGCGCGCATTTTTGGGCGGGATAAAGAATGAGGCTCTGGTGGCTGTCTCTGATGCTGAGTTAGTGGCAATCGTGCGCCGTGAGCTCAGCGAGATTCTTGGCGAGGGCGTGGTTGGGCTCACGGTTGAGCCGGAGTTTGCGCAGGTCTCGCGATGGAGCCGCGCGATGGCGCAGTACGAGGTCGGCCACCAGGAGCGCAAACAGCGGATTGCCGCTCGCGTGGCCGCGCTGCCAGGTTTGCGGCTGGCCGGGAATGCCTATGACGGCATCGGCATTTCCGACTGCATCCGGCTGGGGCGGCAGGCGGCGCGGGAGCTGATCGCGAGTTAGCGAATCAGTAACTCTTGCGTTTCCCACCCTTTCCGCAAAAACGCGGAAAGGATGGGGCACCCAGTTCATTATTCACGCTAACTTATAACTTCCAGTCGCTATCTCGGCACTACCGGAAGCAGCAGCGCTGAGGGATGCGCGGGGTCGTGGAGGATGGTGTTGGTTGCTTTCACAAAGGTTGCATCGGTGCTTGCCGGCTTACCGGTATTGAGATTGCGGTCGAAGCGCGGGAAGTTGCTGCTGCTCACTTCCAGGAGGATTCTGTGGCCTTTCAGGAAGACATTGCTGGTGGACCACAGATCGATCTTGTACTCGTAGACCTTTCCGGGAACGATGGGCTTGGCCGCGGTGGTGGACTCGCGATAACTCGCACGAAGAATTCCCTCAGTAAGATTCTGCGCGAAGCCATTGGGCCAGAGATCGACTAACTTGGCGGTGAAGTCCGTGTCCACGGCAGAAGACTTGGCAAATAGGTCTAGAGTTACAGGTCCAGTAACTTCGAGGTCGCTGTCGAGAGGTGGAGTGGAGTAGACGAGCACATCGGGACGGGCTTCGACTTCTTTCTGGTCGCGGGGGCCGGGAGCCAGATGCATTGGATCGCAACAGAGCGGGCCACCTACGGTGGGCACGGGGTTGGCGGGGTCATATGTGTAGCTGTCTGGGCGCTCGTCACGGATTGGAAAGATGTTAGCTTCGGTTAGTGGAAAGTTATCAGGATCGGTAACAAGCCGTCCGTTGCCGGAGGCGGTGTTCGCTCCGCCTTTTGAGTAAAGGGCGTAGCGTGTAGGCTTAGCCCGTCCCAGCGGCCAGACCTCTTCATCGCGCCATTTGTTCTCGCCCATCACGAAAATGCGGACCGGCTTACCGCTGGCAAACTGGTTCTGCTTGCCCAGGAAGAGATAGTCGTACCAATCGAGCGTGAGGCCGTTCTCGTCGTACTCCTCGGCCGCAGGGCCGAAGTCCACTGTGCCGATGATTCTGCCGCCGCCTGAATGGCCGCCGATGGTGACCAGCAGGTGCTGGCCATTGCGGGCAGCTTCATTGCCGGCGTGCGCCTTGAGTCCTATGTAGTTGCGCAGCGAACCACTCTGAAAAATGTCGTACCAGGCGGCGATGGTGAGCGCGGGAACCTGAATCTTGTCGTAGTTCTCCTCGATGGACAATTGCTTCCAGAAACTGTCATAAGTGGGATGATCGAGCCAATCCTGAAAGTAAGGCGCGAGTGTGTGTGTCAGGCTCGCGCCGTCTGGAACGGCCTTGAAGTTGAAGACCGGATAGTTGCTCAAGGGAAGAACCTGGTCACCGATGAGGGGATTGGATACATCGCGTATCTGGCGATTGAAGGTATCCTGGGCAAGGCCAGTGGTCCAGGATTCGTCGAACCATTGCTCGAATGCGCCGCCCTGGTAAGTCCAGTTCTCGTGATAGTTACTGGCAGTTACAACCGGACAGATACCCGCCAGATGGGGCGGATGGCCGATGGCGGCCAGCATCTGCGTCGCACCCACATAGGATCCGCCGAACATGCCGACTTTGCCGTTGGAGTGAGGCAGCGCGGCGGCCCACTCGACGGCGTCGTAGCCGTCGTCGGTCTCATGCCTGAAGGTGTACCACTCGCCCTCGGAGGCAAAGCGACCGCGCACATCCTGCACCACGACCATAAAGCCGCGCTCGGCTGCTTTGCGGGCAAAGACGGCGGTGTTGTCCTTGCTATAGGGCGTCCGCTGGAGCAGCACAAAGAACGGCCCGTCACCGGCTGGGCGGTAGATGTCGGCGCGCAAGGTAATACCGTCGCGGGTCTTCATTGCAACGTTGCGCTCGATGACGATGTCGGCTGTGGTTTGTCCCTCGACAGGGACGCACGGCAGCAGAGTTACAAAAAAAGCCAGCAGGCAAATAGTCTTTTTCAGCACGAAATCCCCCTAAGGCGAAGGCCGAATTCATTCTATCGGCTTGGCCGTGGTATCCCACCCTAGCGGCAAAAACAAATACTCCGCGAGGGTGGGGCACCAGGTTTTCTGCGAGAGAACGATTGCCTACATCCCTCCCTTGCCGAGGAGGATGCCGATGCCATAAGTGACTGCGCCTTCGAGAGCGCCGACGACGGTCATTTCCAGGCCGGAGGACCACCAACTGCGAACGGTGATGAGCGACTTGGCCGCGCCAACGGCAAAATGCGCGGCGAGCGAGACTACGGCGGCGGCGATGACCGCTTCGATTCCAGTCAGGAAGAAGAAAGGAATGATAGGAATGGCCGCACCGACGGCGGTCGAAAGCGCGCCCGAGCCGGCGGAGACCAGCGGGTTGGCGAGCGCCTCCTCGCTGCTGCCGAGGCGCTCCGAGGCCAACGCGCGGAGCAACTGCTCGGGGTCATTGGCGATGTGGTTGACCATGTGATGGGCGTCCTCTTCGGGCAGGCCCTTGACCTGGTAGTAGAGCGAGAGCAGCTCGCGGGCCTCGGGGCCATTCATCTGGATGGCTTCGCGCTCGCGAGCGACTTCGGCCAGGTAGATTTCGCGTTCACTCTTGGCGGCGAGATACGCGCCGGAGCCCATTGAGAGGGCAGATGCAATCAGGCCGGAGAGGCCGGCCAGCAGCACATATTTGCTGTCGCCGGCGGTGGCGCCGCTGACGCCGCTGACGATGCCGAAGATGGCGCCGAGGCCGTCATTGACGCCGTAGATGGCGTCGCCGATCCAGCTTCCGGGCTGCTTGCGGCCCTGGGCACGCTTGGCCAGCATCTCATCGAGAATCGCCTGGGCATTGATCTTGTGCGCACCGGCGGGCGCCGGGTAATGGCCGCGCAGCAGCGAGCCAAGCTCCTTGTAGTGGTCCTTCTCGTCCTCGATGACATGTTCAAGGATGGCAATGGATTCCGGGTCGCCCAGGCCTTTGAGTTGCTCGCCGTAACTAGCTATTGCCCGGCTTTCCTCGATCTCCAGGCGCCTGAGGGCCATGCGGATGCCGCCGGCGCGGCTGGCCAGCGAATCGGCATCGCCGCCGGGCTTGCCGTGGTAGACCGGCGCAGCTCCGCCCAGCTCCACGATGCGACCGTGCCACAGCTCGGCGTGCTCCCACTCGGCGCCGGCCAGATGGCGCAGCACCTGGGCGCGCACCGGGTCGGTGTCCCGCTCGGCCATGGCCAGATAGGTGTGGTAGCCCTCCATCTCGGCCTTCCAATTGCCTTCCAACGCCGTCAGAACCTTCTTCAGTTTGGCGCTGCTTAATGTTTCCCTGGCCATTCTCTTCTCCTCGCTTTGGATTGAGGATACGGCATTTGAGGCGCATATGGCAGCCGCGACTATGGTTGCAGTCACTTTTCCCTCGCTTGCCTTGAATGGTTTTGTGAAATCCGAACCTGCACGGACTGTCTAGGCGTAGGATTTTTATTTGTATGCAACCGAAACCAGGCGGCTGGCGGCGACAGTTGCCGCGCATGGGGATTATAGTATCGGCCATGGAATGTATCGGAGCACGAGATGCATAGAAGCAATTATGCAGGATGGGCGCTGGCCGCAGCCATGGCGGTTGCGGCTGTGCAGGGAATGGCGCAGCAGGACGAGGGGCCGATTCAGCTTCCCAAGAAGCCGGTAGTCAAGCCGCCCAGCCCAACACTGCTGGTGATCTGCGACCTGGCCTGCAACTGGAAGCTGGATGGCAAGGCGCGCGGGCGCATTGCGGCGGGAGACTCGACAACCACGCCGGTTTCGCTGGGCCAGCACCTGGTGAATGCCGCAACCGTAGATGGACTCGACAAGTATCAAAACGAAATCGAGATCAAGATCGTAGGGCAGACAATCCTTCATATCTCACTCCAGCCGGTTCGCGATGCGCGGCTCAAGGCCGAGCAGGAGGCCAAAGACAAGGCGGCTCAGGAGGCCAGAGATAAGGCTGAACAGGAAAAGGAGGCGCGGGATAAGGCGGCTCAGGCCAAGGAAGAGCAGGAGGCAAGAGAGAAAGCGGATCAAGAAGCGCGGGAGAAGGCCGAAGCGGCGCGTAGATTGCTGCGCACTCTCCAGGGCCACTCCGGTTATGTCGAATCTGTAGCCTTCAGCCCCGATGGCCGCATTCTGGCCTCCGGGGACTACAACTACGCCATTAAGCTTTGGGATGCGACCAGCGGCCAGTTGCTGCGCACCCTCCAAGGCACAAGCCCTGTCCTCTCCGTAGCCTTCAGCCCTGATGGCCGCACTCTGGCCTCCGGTAATCAAGACCCGACCATCAGGCTCTGGGATGTGGCCAGCGGCCAGTTGCTGCGCACCCTCCAGGGCCACTCGAGTTATGTCACTTCCGTCGCTTTCAGCCCTGATGGCCTCACTTTGGCCTCCGGAAGTGGCGACCACGCCATCAAGCTGTGGGATGCGGCCAGCGGTCAGTTGCTGCGCACTCTCCAAGGCAAAAGCTCTGTTGTCTCCGTCGCCTTCAGCCCCGATAGCCGAACCCTGGCATCCGGAATTTACGACAACACAATCAAGATGTGGGATGCCGCCAGTGGCCAGTTGTTGCGCACGCTGGAAGGTCACACAAATTATGTCACATCCGTCGCCTTCAGCCCCGATGGCCGCACCTTGGCCTCGGGAAGTTACGACCAAACAATCAAGCTGTGGGATTCGGCCAGCAGCCAGTTGCAACGTACCCTCCAAGGCCACTCGAATGATGTCAGTTCCATAGCCTTCAGCCCCGATGGCCGCACTCTGGCCTCCGGAAGCGGCGACTACACCATCAAGCTCTGGGATGCGGCCAGCGGCCAGTTGCTGCGCACCCTCGAAGGACACTTGGGTTCTGTCAATTCCGTAGCCTTCAGCCCCGATGGCCGCACCCTGGCCTCCGGAAGTGAGGACAAGACCATCAAGCTGTGGGATGTGAGCGGCATTCTCAAATAGGCAGGCAGCCCGGTTCCGCTGGTCAGCCATGAAATGTAAGGGGGCGCAAGATGCGTAAAAGCGAATTCGCAGGATGGGCGCTGGTCGCAGCCATGGCGGTTGCGACTGTGCAGGGAATGGCACAGCAGGATGAGGGGCCGATTCTGCGGCCGAAACCGAAGCCGATTGCCAAACCGGCGGCGGCGACGCTGCTGGTGATGTGTGATCTGGCCTGCAACTGGAAGCTGGACGGTAAGGAGCGTGGGCGCATCGCGGCAGGCGACTCAGCCACCGCGCCGGTTTCGCTTGGCCAGCATTTGGTAGCCGCCGCAACCGAGGACAACCTGGACAAGGCGGAAAAGGAACTCGATATTGAGGCTGCCAAGCAGACCCTGGTACGCATCGAACTGGCGCCTGTGCGCGATGCACGCCTCTGGGCAGAGCAGGAAGCACGCGATAAGGCCGTTATATCGCGCACCCTCCAAGGCCACTCGGGTTTTGTCTACTCCGTAGCCTTCAGCCCCGATAGTCGCACCCTGGCGTCGGGAAGTGAAGACAAGACCATCAAGCTGTGGGATGCGGCTGGCGGCCAGTTGCTGCGTACCCTTGAAGGCCACTCGAATACTGTCTACTCCGTCGCCTTCAGCCCCGATGGCCGCACTCTGGCCTCCGGAAGTGGCGACAAAACCATCAAGCTGTGGGATGCGGCCAGCGGCCAGTTGCTGCGCACTCTTGAAGGCCACTCGGGTTCGGTCAATTCCGTCGCCTTCAGCCCTGATGGCCATACGCTGGCCTCCGGGAGTGGCGATACGACCATCAAGCTGTGGGATGCGGCCAGCGGCAAATTGCTGCGCAAGCTCCAGGGCCACTCAAGTTATGTCTATTCCGTCGCCTTCAGCCCCGATGGCCGTACGCTGGCCTCCGGGTGTAACGATCTCACCATCAAGCTCTGGGATGCAGCCAGTGGCCAGTTGCTGCGCACCCTCCAAGGCCACTCGAATTCTGTCTTATCCGTCGCCTTCAGCTCCGATAGCCGCACTCTGGCCTCGGGAAGTAAAGACCAGACCATCAAACTATGGGATGCGGCCAGTGGCAAGTTATTGCGTACCTTCCAGGGCTACTCGAGTACTGTCGCATCCGTCGCCTTCAGCCCCGATGGCCACACCCTGGCTTCAGGTAGCTGGGACTTCACCATCACGCTGTGGGATGCGGCCAGCGGCCAGTTGCTGCGCACCCTCCGAGGCCACACGAATAATGTCGTTTCCGTTGCCTTCAGCCCCGATGGCCGCACCCTGGCATCGGCATCGGGTAACTGGGACAACATCAAGCTGTGGGATGTGCGCGGCATTCTCAAATAGGTGAGCAGCCCGGTTCCGGAAACAGTTGAAAAACACGACGCCCGACACACGGTCACCGCCTGTCATGACCCATTGGACGGCTTTTCCAGATTTCCGCAGGCAATTTGCCTTCATTGCAGCCCGCCCTCGGCCTAGACTCTACAGATATGGCCACTCTTCCCAACCTGGCATTCGACACCGGATTGCCGGCCAACGTCGATGCCGAAAAAACCATCCTTGGTGCGATCCTGCTGGACAACGCCGCCCACGCCGAGGCCAAGGAAAAGCTCAACGAGGACGACTTCTCGCTCGACTCGCACCGCCGCATCTTCCTGCGTATGACCGAGCTGATGGACGCGCAGCGGGCCGTGGACATTGTGACGCTGGCCGCCGAGCTGGACCGTTACAAGGAGCGCGACGCCATTGGCGGCGTGGCCTACCTGGCTTCGCTCACCGAGGGTTTGCCGCGCCGCCCGGTGATCGAAGAGTACATCCGCATCGTCAAGGACAAGAGCCTGCTGCGCAAGCTGATGCTGATCTGCTCGGCGGCTATCGCGCGCGCCGCCGACCAGGGCGAGACGGCTCTGGAGGTCCTTAACGGTGCCGAAACGCAGCTGATGGAGGTCAGCGAAAAAGGCCTCACCAGCGGCTTGCAGAGCCTGGAAAAGATCGTCGAGGGTTCCTTCGGCAACATCGACAACTTATACAAGCAGAGCCGCGAGGTCACCGGCCTGGCCACCGACTTCACGCAGTTTGATGTGATGACCAGCGGCCTGCAAAGGGGCGAGCTGATCATCATCGCCGCGCGGCCTTCAATGGGCAAGACCGCGCTGGCCATCAACATCGCTCAGAACGCGGCGATCAACCACGCTGCCACGGTGGCCGTCTTCAGCCTGGAGATGAGCAAAGAGTCGCTGCTGCGTCGCATGCTGGCCTCGCAAGCCTGGGTGGACCAGCAGAAGCTGCAGAAGGGCTTTTTGGGCCGCGAGGACCACGAGAAGCTGACCAATGCGCTGGGTCAACTGGTCGATTCGCGCATTTTTATCGACGACACGGCCGGCATCTCGCTGGGCGAAATGCGCGCCAAGGCGCGGCGGCTCAAGCAGAATGCCGGCGGCCTCGACCTGGTGGTGGTGGATTATTTACAGCTCATGTCGGTCACGCTGCCTTCCAACAATAAAAAGGGCTACGAAAACCGCACGCAGGAGGTCTCGGCGATCTCTCGAGGCCTGAAGGCGCTGGCCAAGGAGTTGAACGTGCCGGTGGTGGCGCTCTCGCAGCTCTCCCGCGCCGGCGTGCAGCGCAAGGACGACCATCGCCCCCTGCTCAGCGATCTGCGCGAATCCGGCTCCATCGAGCAGGACGCCGACGTGGTGGCCTTCATCCATCGCGAGGCCTACTACAGCAAAGATAAAGAGGCTTTGAGCGAGGCCGAAAAAGCCAAGTCCGAGATCATCATCGAAAAGCAGCGCAACGGGCCCACCGGCACGGTTCACCTGAACTTCATCGCCCGCTTTACGCGCTTTGAGAATCCCGAATCGGAGCACGAGGTCTAGGATTATTTACGGCTCATTCAGAATCAGCGCAATGCGGCCTACAATCAACTCGCCGGGCGGCTGGCCGTGCTCCACTACGAGCAGGTCAACGGGGTAGGCGATGTTGTGCGGGCGCAGCACCAGCCGGTTGGCGACAAAGTCCACATAGCGCAACTTAAGGTGCGAGCCCTGGCGCACGGCGTAGAGGTTGGGCCGGTTGGGCCGGTAGGGAATCAACGAGTTGTAGTGGCGGTCGATCAGCGCGAGGGCCTCGGGCAGAATCAGCGGCTCCATTGGCATGGCGTCGGCGGCGGAGATGCGCACGGCCACAAATCGCTGCCAGGCGCGGCGAGGGTTGGAGACGCGGGTGCGGATCGACTGCAGCAGACCGGCGGGCAGGTGAAGCATGGCCTGCGCGGCCGAGGCCCGGATGAAGGGCTCAAAGAGCGCCGCCGCATGGGAGACGACCGGAACCGCGCCGCCGCCTTCGCCGGCCGGCAACCCCTCGCTGGAGAAGTTTGTTGGCAGCAGATCGCCTGCCGCCATGTGCTGCGCCGCCAGAACCTTATCCAGCGCCTCCAGCGAGAGTTGCCGCCGGCTATGCAGGAAATTCGACAGATGAGATTGCCCAAAGCCCGTCTGGCGCGCCAGCAGAGAGACGCTGACCGTCCCTCGCTGTATCCTGCGCAGCAGTTCCTGGCGGAGCCGCTCATGCATTTGGGTAAAGCATGATTATATACTTGACACGAGAACTCATTTGCGTTATCCTTTCTTTGTGGACTTCTTTTTAGCCTTAGAAGTCGGCGTTTTGAAGGTATCAGAAACAAGACCTTTGATATGCCTAACCACTTTAGGATGAAAGATATGCTCCAAGGCTTCATCGGTGGTCATATCCCGTGGGTGCTTGCGTATTTTGGAGGGTCTAGGCATGGCAAACTCCGTTAATCTTTGCTCTCTGATTGAGCAATTCGGTGACGAATCCAAATGCCGTGAATACTTGGAAGCTCTGCGCTGGCGCGATGGTATCAAATGCCCGCGTTGCGCTCAGTCTGAAGTCTCGAAAATAGCGAACCGCGAGCAATACTACTGTCTTCGCTGCCACTACAATTTTAGCGTCACGGCTGGCACGATCTTCAATGATTCCCATCTCCCTCTGATGAAGTGGTTTCTCTGTACCTACTTGCTTTGCGAGTCCCGCAAGGGAATGAGTGCAAATCAACTCAAACGCATCTTGGGCGTCTCCTACAAAACGGCGTGGTATCTCTGCCATCGCATCCGGGCGGCAATGAAAGAAGCCAACCCTAAGCCTCTGGGCGGCATTCTGGAAGTTGACGAAACCTACGTCGGCGGGCGGCATAAAGGCGAATTCGGGCGCGTTCCCGGCGGTAAAGAGATTGTGATTGGAATTCGGCAACGTGGAGGCGAACTCCGTTTCTTCCACGCAGAAGATGTGAAGTCGGGCACACTGGCTAAATACCTTAAAGAGAATGTCAGCGAGGATGTGGATGCTATTGTGACGGACGATTTTCGTTCTTATCCTCCGGCCATGCGGGAACTCGGACAGGCCGAAAAGCATTTTGCTATTAATCACAGTTCCAAGATTTATGTAGAGGGGGCCGTCCATACGAACTCTATCGAGTCGGCGTTCTCTCTGCTCAAGCGCGGCATCATTGGTTCGTGGCATAAAGTCTCTGCAAAGCATCTTACCGCCTACCTCGATGAAATGACGTTTCGGTTCAACAATCGGTCCAATCCTTATCTGTTCCGCGACACGCTACTTAAACTGATCGAAGCCCCAGTGCTGGAGTACAAAAAACTCACTGCGGTGGCATAGGGCAGGATGCCGCCGTATCAAACCCCCAGTTACTCTTGCCGCCGTAAGAAGCACATGAGTTATGAATCACCCGATTTTGAAGGTCGAATGTCTTACCACAATATATTGCTTTCCCTTGTACCCTCAACACCTTCGGATTTATGTAGGTAACTCGCAAGAATTCGTTTCCGAAGGCATCTTGAATCAGGAGCGTACTCTTGTTTGGGTGCAAGAATATGAGGCCCCCAATTCTATTGGCAACCCCATTCTTATCCATTCGGAAAGCAATGCGGTTTTGTTCGTCGCGGAGATCGAGAGAAAGAGCAATTGCATTTGAATTCTCTACACGATCAATCGAGATAATGGGAAACTCGCCTATCGTCAGTATTGTGTCTGGGAAAACCGCCACGCGCGAGCCGTTGTCTCCAAACATCACGAGCACTTGACCATCGGGAGGGTCTTGCCCTGCCGGAAAGCAGCCGTTGGCAGGTGTCGGATCGTTCCCTGGTACAAGTCTGCCATGAAATTCTTCTGATAGATTCCGTTGCTCTTCAAAAGACTGATCTTGTTTTCTTAAAACACCGGCAAACTCCTTCTCATCTTTGCTATGAGTTTTAAGTAGGGTAGAAATGGTACTTGCGAATTGAGTATCATCCTGTTTGAGAATTGTAGACAGGCTGAAATTCTCTTGATCTAGCAATGTCTTGGTATTTGTCCGCTCACTGTCAAGCAGAGTCTTGAGCCGTAGAGTTTCCCGTATGTTCGATTGCTCCTGCGCTTCTTGAACTTCCTCTCTGTCTTTACGCATAGCTCGGAACTCTGTTATCAAGAGTGCTGCCATCAAGGCAAAGTAGATAAATTTGTGCCGAGGACGAATATCTGGATGAACGCTCATAAGTACCGCCAAAACTGCGAGGATGGCGATGGCCACACCTGTCCACGGGAGATGCTGCTTATAAGAGAGCCACCATCCAAGCGCGATAAGTGTAGCGAAATGGCAAAGATAATAGAACCGATATGCATTCCATTCTCGCCGCATCCAACGCAGCCATATAATCGCTCGGCGTTTGTATTTCGCGTCCATGCCCCCAATACTCTCACTCGGCACCCCCTCGCGTCAAGTACATAATCCTGGGGTAAAGTTCATCTGTGGATAATCCGCCACCAGCAATGGGAACGGACGGTTCCCATTTTCCTCCTGCACATTTAAGGGGTCCGAGTGGCCTTTATTTTCAGCTCTTAGCCAGAAAATAGAAAGCGCGGAAGCAGAAAGCTGCTGGGGGAGATTGACGCAAGAGAACCATCTTTCTAGATTAGTTTTACTTAATCTCGTAGTGGCTTGTGGGAATTTTTGAGAAACGCTTCATTGCCGCAAGGCTGAATCGGAAGATTTCTTGTCCCTCTTCAGCGGACAATGAGCAATTGCCGGGAGATACAAATTTTTCCGGCCTTCTATTCCCGCCCCAAAGCGCTCAGCAGAGGCGTTCAAGGATGGCCAAGACGATCTTCCAGTATCTGCGCGCTAAGAGCATGACAACCAACGAGAGAATACGGGCGGCTATCCCCCATCAGGGCACAAGAACCCTGAGCAGTTGTGCCCGGTTTTTCCTGCCTCGAGGAGACAAAATGACAGAGCAAAGTCCTCGGGAGAGCACGGGAATACGGAGAATTCGTCATGGAATTGCGCGTGCATTTGAAGATTTGCGAAGGGTGCGGTTGTCTTTGGTACCGCGCCCAAACCCAAGGGAGTGTGTACTGCAGAAGCTGTGAGGTGAAGCTGAAGGACTTTCCAGCACCGGAAAGCCGCAAACGGCGCGGGCGCCCGTCGCGCAAGACGCTGGTCAGGGTCTGGGCGGTGGCGGAAGCAACCGGAGGTGCGGAATGAGCGCAGCCCTTCAGTTGCCAATGCTATGGGGAGTGAGCAGTCCACAACGGGCAGGGTACGAAGAGCGGAGGAGATGGGAAGGGCCAGCGATCGTGCCAGCTGCAACACCGGCTGCAAAAGCGCCTGCCGCCGGGCCGCTGGTCAGCCTGGGCTTTTACCGGAAGCATACGGAGAGCCTGTTGCGGCGTTACCTTTATGCCTCCATGCAGGTGGGCAGGGCGCCAAATATTCTGGGCGATCCAGTCGCCCGGGGATGGTGCTCCAGCCGCCCGATCCGCACTTTCGAGGACGCGGTCATCTTTGTTCTCGACGTGGAGACATGCCTGAACCAACTGGGTTCGCTGGACCGCATGATGATCAGCCGCATTGTGCTTCAGGAGTACACCCAGGCCGAGACGGCTCAGATGCTGGGAATGTGTGTTCGCACCGTCAGCTACAAGCTGCCCGCCGCCCTGGACCGGCTGACGGAAAAGCTGCTGAAATCCGGCCTGCTGGTTCTGCCGCAGTAGGACGCTGAAAGGCAACAGAACAAGGGGAGCGCACATGGTAAGTCGCTCCCCTTCGCAATCTTGAAGAGTATCCGGAATACAGGCGGGAATGCGCGGTAGAATCGACTTTCCAAGGGAGGAGATCGATTCCATGCATTCACTGCCTCGCTCAGCCACTTTCTTGATTTTTCTGGCAACAGCCGCGCTGGCCGCCCAGTCGCCTGCTCTGAAACCCACCACCGCTGCGGATGCGCCCAATCGCGACACCAGCTACATCGACGCCGAGGGCACAGCGCACGTCACGCGGGTCGTTCCTATTCCGGCCAGCCTCAGTGACCCGGCGAAACGGTTGCTGAGCCGCGCCGAGCCGGATCAAGGCCCTCCCGAGCCGCTAGCCCTGCGTCGCGCCCGGACCGACGCGTGGGCATTAACGGCCGCCGCGGCATGGAGCAAGCTCTGCCCCAACCAGCTCGTCGATGACAAGATCGCCGGCGTTCCGGTGCGCATTGTCACCCCTGACGGGCTGCCCGAGGCCAACCGGGACAAGGTGCTGCTCAACCTCCACGGCGGTGGCTTCAACTCCGACTCCGGCTCCTATACCGAATCGATTCCCATCGCCGGCTACGCCAAGATCAAGGTTGTTGCCGTACTCTACCGTCTGGCTCCCGAGCATCCCTTTCCCGCCGCCGTGGACGATTCTGTTGCCGTCTACCAGGAGTTGCTGAAGACCTACAAGCCGGAGCACATCGTTATTTACGGCACTTCGGCCGGGGCGATTCTGACCGCCGAAGTCGCCGCCCGGCTCAAGCAATTGGGGCTGCCGCTGCCCGCGGCTCTGGGCATCTTCAGCGGCATGGGCGACTTTGCCCGCGAAGGCGATTCGATGGCACTCTATGGGCTGCGCGGCTTAGCCGGGCCCCTCAACCCGCCCGGCCCAGGCCCGCACGACTCGTATTACGTCACCACCACCGACCCCAGAGATCCGGTCCTCTCGCCCATTTACTCCGACCTGCGTGGCCTGCCACCCACGCTTTTTGTCACCAGCGGGCGCGACCTGCTGCTGAGCGGCACGGCCAACCTCCATCGCGTCTACCTGAACGCTGGCGTCGATGCGCGCCTGGTACTCTTCGACGCCCTGCCCCATGCCTTCTGGTATGACTCGCAACTGCCCGAATCCATCGAAGCCAACAAGCTGATGGCGGAGTTTTTTGTGAAGCAATTGGGAAAGTAGAATGCAGGTTCCATGCAAAATATGCGATTGAATCGCACTATTTATGCGATTCAATTACATAATATGCACGATGCGATCACATTTTTTGTATACGCTGGAACGGAACCTGCTGCCAACAATCGATTTACGAGGGCGACTGGGCCAGAGTGCTGAAGCGCGTAATCGGGGAGCTGCGCGAGATTCACGAGGCGCGTTGCGAAGGGTGAATTGGACCATCAGACAGGGGATCCAGCCTTCCCGGATCATCCCTGTATAGTTCCAAAAAACAAATACAAAAAAAGTAAAAAAGTTCTTGACATCGAGTACTCTATTTGCTAGAGTACTCTTCATGGTAAATATGTGTCTCGCATTTCAATCCGCTTTCAACCTCCGGAATCAGTCTCAACGAGGCTTGGACAGAAGGGCAGGGCATGCGAATGAACGTACTTTCAACGACCCAGAACTCGCCTGAGCCCGCGCCGAGCCTCCTCGAATTGATTCCTCTCGAAGTTGTTTCGCTGGTCAAGCGCTTCGGCCCGGTGACGGCGCTCGATGGCGTCTCGCTGGAAGTGCGCGGCGGCGAGTGCCTGGGCTTGCTGGGGCCAAATGGAGCCGGCAAGAGCACGCTGATTCGCGGCATTGTGGGCCGCGTCCTTCCCGACGCGGGGAGCGTTGCGGTCTTCGGAGCTCCGGCAAGCTCCCTGGAAGCCCGCGCGGCTCTGGGATGGGTTCCGCAGGAGCTGGCTCTTTATCCCCGGCTCACGTGCAGGGAGAATCTGGCCGCCTTTGGCCGCTACCATGGCCTCTCCGGCGACCAGCTGAAGGAATCGGTCGCGTGGTGCCTGGGCTGGGCCACACTCACCGATCGGGCAGGAGAGCTGGCAAAGAACCTCTCCGGCGGCATGAAGAGACGGCTCAACATGGCGGCCGGAATCATCCATCGTCCCAGGATCGTTCTGCTGGATGAACCGACGGTGGGCGTTGATCCGCAATCGCGCAATCGCATCTTCGAGATGATCGAAGCGCTGCGCGGCGAAGGCGCGGCGATCATCTACACCACGCACTACATGGAGGAAGCGGAGCGGCTCTGCGACCGCGTCGCCATCATCGATCACGGCCGCATCATTGCGCAGGGCTCCAACGACGAACTGGTCAGGAGCGCCTTCGCCCAGCGCAGCCAGGTGCTGGCCCACTTTGCCGGCCCTCCCGGCGAGATCGGCGCATGGGTCGAGAGGCACGCGGGGCGGCAGGTCGATGGCGTCGCCGAGTTCACACTCGAAGATTCCACTCTGATTGCCGGCCTCCTCGCTGACGCCGCCCGCTCCGGCCTCGAACTGCTGGATGTCACGCTGCGGCGGCCCAATCTGGAGTCCGTCTTTCTGCACCTCACCGGAAGGGAGTTACGCGATTGATCATCCCCATTGTTCGCACTGCCATCGTCTCCTTGCGCCGCGACCGTGCCGCGCTGGCGTTGAGTTTCCTCTTGCCCATCGCCTTCTTCAGCATCTTTGCCGCCATCTTCGGCGGGCAGCGCGATTCCACGCCCAAGGTCAGCGTCATTCTGGTGGATGAAGATCACAGCCCCGCATCGGCTGACCTGGTGAGCGGCTTGCTGCGCGAAGACTCGCTCGTCGTTATGACCAGGCCGAAGCCCCAAGGCAGAAACGCCGCGCCGCTGCCGGAATACACAGCAGCAACCGCGGAGGCCGCAGTCAAGGCGGGCGACGCTCCGGTGGCGCTGATCATTCCCAAGGGCTTTGGCGAGCATCCCATCTCCTTTGGCGGCACTCAAGATGCTCCGGCCATTCAACTGCTGAACGACTCCAGCGATCAGATAGCCCCGCAGATGGTGGCGGGCTTGCTACAAAAGGTTGGCATGACCGCGCTCGCCCCGGCGATGGCCGAGGAGGGAATGAAGTACACCGAAAAGTACCTTGGCCAGTTCACGCCGGAACAGCGCAAGCAGATGGAGTCCAACCTTGATTGGCTTCGCCAGCACGAGAAAGAGAGCGCCACTACAGGGAATGCAACTGCCAACGGCGGACCCATCGCCGTCCACTCCCGCGCGGTCGTCGGACAGGACAAGCGCAGTCCGATGATCTCTTTCTATGCTGCCGCCACCGGCGTGATGTTTCTGCTCTTCACCGCCAGCGCCTCGGCCGGGGCGCTGCTGGATGAAGCCGAATGCGGAACGCTGGATCGCGTGCTCAGTTCGCGGGTCACTATGACTACGCTGCTTATGGGCAAGCTGATTTACAACACATTGCTGGCATTTACGCAACTTACTATTATGTTTCTCTGGGCCTCGGCGGTCTTCAAGCTCGATCTCTTCACGCACATTCCGGGCTTTGTGGTGATGGGCCTTTGCACCGCCTTTGCTGTGGCCGCCTTTGGCATGTTACTGGCCAGCATCTGCCGCACGCGGGCGCAGTTGGGCGCGCTCTCCACGCTGCTGATTCTCACCATGTCCGCCGTCGGCGGCAGCATGTTTCCCCGCTTTCTGATGCCCGAAGCTATGCAGAAAGCCGGCCTGTTCACTCTTAACGCCTGGGCTATCGACGGCTTTACCAAAGTCTTCTGGCGCGATCTCCCGGTGCGGGAGTTATGGCCGCAAGTCAGCGTCCTTCTTGTTGCAGGCATCGTACTCTTTGTAATCGCACGAAGGATCGCACGGCGCTGGGAGTTTGCATAACTCCGGTATCGAACGGCACAGCAACTAACTACTTACTCACGGCAAGAGTTACCAGAACTGCAAAGGAGAATTGAAATGACAGCAAACAATGAAGAGTTGGAACTGAAAGACAGGCTCAGTTTGATCGAGAGCATGATCGCCGAGGGCCGGCGCACCACCGAGCGCTGGGGATGGGTCTTTGTGCTTTGGGGAGTGGCCAATATCACGGCGATCTTGTGGGCGGCACTGGCTCATTTTCCCTGGGCGTGGCCGATCACGATGATTACGGCCTGGGTAGTGACGATAGTTGTGGCTGTGCGCAAGACCGCCAAACGGCCCTCGACGACGCTGGGCCGCGCGGTGAGCGCGATCTGGATCGCGTTCGGCATCTCGATGATGCTGCTGTTTCCGGCGCTGGGCATCAGCGGCCGGATCGATGAGTATATCCAGATCTCGGTTGGTTCGGCGATGCTGGGCATGGCTTATGCGGCCTCGGCGATTTTGCTGCGCTGGAAGGCGCAGTTCGCCTGCGCGCTGGTCTGGTGGTGTTCGTCGATCTATGCCTGCTTTGGCAAGAGCACCCCGGTTGCCGTTGTCTATCTGAGCGCCATCTTTCTGTGCATGATTGTCTTTGGCGTCTACGGGATGATCAGCGACTGGCGCATGCGCCGACGGGAGGCCAGTCATGCCTGAGCTGCCGGAGCTTAATCCTGTGATCCACGGGAAGCTGCGCCTGGCCCTGCTCTCGCTGCTGGTTGGTGTGGAGGAGGCGGAGTTTACCTGGCTGCGCGCCAAGACCGGCTCGACCGACGGCAACCTGGGCGCGCAACTGCTGAAACTCGAAGAAGCCGGCTACGTCTCGGTCGAAAAGAAGTTTGTCCAGCGCAAGCCGCAGAGCCTCTATCGCATCACTGAAGCTGGCCGAGCGGCACTCACCGAGTATGTGCATGCGCTGCGGCAACTGCTGGGCGGAGCCATCGGCGCATGAAGATTCAAAACAAAATAATGGAAAGGAACACAACCATGAAGATTCAATCGGCCAATCAACTGATCGGAGCAGCCACAGGCGTGATCGTCTGTGCGGGCTTTGGAGCGCTATGGATGGTTTGCGCGCTCAGTGTTCGCCAAACTCTCAGCCTGCGCACGGCGGCATGGATCGCTCCTGTGCTTATCGTGCTGGTTCTCGGCGCGCTGCCGCTTCTGCTGAAGGCAAAGCATTGGCCGCGCGTGCCGGCCGATCCGGCCATTCGCCGCGCCTTTTTGCTGGCTAATGCAGCCCAATGGAGCGGCCTATTCGCCGTCTTCTTTCTCTTCTCCCGGCTGCATCTCGACAACTATATCTTTTCCGCTTCGGCGGCCGTCGTCGGATTGCACTTCTTCCCCCTGGCGCGGGCCTTCCGTTCCGTCACACACTACGCAACGGGCGTAGCACTGGTGGCCTGGGCCGCGATCAGCGTCGTATCTCTGCCCATCGAGCATCTGCCCAGTAACACTGGCTTCGGCACGGGCTTGATTCTGTGGGTCAGCGCCGCCGTCATCCTTGCGCGCACGACAAAAGCGGTTCGCCAGAGTACCGAGTTTCAGGCTGCATAACACGCAATGAAGAAGGAGATCGTCATGCGGAAGATTCAAACCGCCAATCAACTCAATGGCAGGGCCATCGGCTCAATGTTCTTCTCAGGATTCGGAACTGGCTGGCTATTCATGGCGCTTGCCGCAAAAGAATGGATCGGTATCGTCACGGTTTCCAGCGTTATGCTGGGCATGTCGATTTTGTTTCTGACCGCGTTCTACCTTTTGCGCCAGTCCAGGCGCATGCCGCGCGTCCCCGGCGATCCTGCCATACGCCGCGCCTTCGTCTGGATCAATGTCATCCAGTGGATTGCCATCGCCCTGGTGATCTTGGGATTCACAAAGCTGCACATCGATGCGTATGTGACCTCCGCCATAGCCGTCATCATAGGCCTGCACTTGTTTCCACTCGCGCGGCTTTTCCATTATCCGATGCACTACGCAACAGGAGCTGTTTTAGTCGCTTGGGCTGTGGCGAGTGCGATCTTTGTGCCTGTGGAGCAGATGCAAGGTACGGCAGCGCTCGGAAACGGAGTAATCCTGTGGTTCAGCGCGGCGGTGACGTTGGCAGTCGGGGTCAATGCGGCGCGGCAGCCAGTTCCTGCGTATTCAGTTCTGTAGGAATGCCGAAAAGAAGCGCCGCGGCGGAAGGACTCCAGATCAGGTTTCGGAATGCAGGCTCTTCCGCACCCGCTCCATGATCCCCAGGTAGTAGGCCAGATTGTGGATAGTGTTCAGTGTGCCGGAGAGCGCCTCGCCGGATTGCATCAGGTGGCGCAAATAGGCCCGCGAGTAGCGCCGGCAGACGGGGCAGTTACAGGCCGGATCAGGCGGGCCTTGATCTTCGGCGTAGCGCGCGCCCTTGATGTTCAGCCGCCCCTCGCTGGTGAAGAGCAGCCCGTGGCGCGCCGCGCGGGTGGGCAGCACGCAGTCCATCATATCGACGCCCATGCGCGCGTAGGCCTCGATCTCGTCCGGATAGCCGACGCCCATCACGTAGCGCGACTTATTGGCGGGCAACAGAGGCAATACCTCGGCGATCATCTCCATCGTCAACTCGCGTGGCTCGCCCACGCTCAAGCCGCCAATCGCGTAGCCCCCAAAACCGAATCCGGTTTGATCCATCTCCACTAGCCGCTCGGCGCTCTGGCGGCGCAGATCGCGATACATTCCGCCTTGGACAATGCCGAAGAGGCTCTGCGTGCGGGCAACAGTGGGGAATTCGGCGGTATTCCCGGGTCCCCAAGTGCTAGGGACCTGGGGCACCCGATCCTCCTGAAGGTTGTTGAACCACGGGACTTCGTGTTGGTGTGCGCGAAAGTGGTCGAGCGAGCGCCGCGCCCAGGCCATCGTCAGCCGCAGGCTCTCTTCGGCCCGCCCGCGCTCGGCGGGGTATTCAGTGCACTCGTCGAAGGCCATGCAGATGTCCGCGCCCAGTGCGATTTGAACGTCGATGGAATGTTCCGGAGAAAAGAAGTGGCTGCTGCCATCCAGATGCGAACGAAAGCTCACGCCCTCGTCGCTGACCTTGCGCAGCCCGCTCAAGCTGAAGACCTGAAAGCCTCCCGAATCGGTCAGCAGCGCCCGCGGCCAGCTCATGAAGCGGTGCAGCCCGCCCATAAGCCTGATCGCCTCATGGCCCGGCCGCAGATAGAGGTGATAGGTATTGGCAAGAATGATCTCCGCGCCCAAGGCTTCGAGCACATCCTGCGAGACGGCTTTGACCGTCCCGGCCGTGCCCACCGGCATGAAGACCGGCGTTTCGACGCTCCGGTGAGGCAGATGCATTCGCCCCCGCCGCCCACCGCCCGCGCTTGTTGCCAGAATGTCGAAGTCGAGGCCCATCAGACGATTTTACCGGGCAGCCCAGGCATCACATTCAACCGGACCACTGCATCGGATTCGGCTTTCGCGGCTTCGATCAATCTGGCGAGAAGTTGCCCTATCGTCTTTGCGACTCCGGGGACGACGGCTTGCGGCGCGATCTCATTCAACGGAATCAGGACAAATGCCCGCTCCGCCAGCCGGGGGTGAGGAATCTCCAGACCTGGCTCGTTGATTTGCAAATCTCCCAACAGCAGAATGTCCAGGTCCAGCGTGCGCGGCCCGTTGGCAATGCCCGCCGACCGATCGCGGCTAAACTCCTGCTCAATGGCCAGCAACCCCTCCAGCAGCGCACGCGGCAAAAGTTCCGTCTCCAGCTCGACCACCGCATTTACAAACCGGGGCTGATCGGCAAAGCCCACCGGCGCGGTCGAGTAAAGGGACGACCGGCGTGTTACCCGCCCCAGCGATTCAAGGCGCTCGGCCGCCGCTGCCAGAGTTGCCTCCGGCGCGCCCGCCCAACTGGCCAGGTTCGCGCCCATCCCAATATAAGAAGTGCGCATAACTTCAGAGTACAGCGTTGAGGGAGTGCGGCCTATCAGGCCACCGCAGAAACCTGCATGAAATCCAGCGCGCGAACCAGGTAGGCCTTCAAATTCCGGCGATGAACCACGGCGTCGAGGAAGCCTTTTTCCAGCAGGAACTCGGAGCGCTGAAAGCCCTCGGGCAGCTTCTGGCGGATGGTCTGCTCAATCACCCGCGGCCCGGCAAAGCCGATCAGGGCGCCCGGCTCGGCGATATTCAGGTCGCCGAGCATGGCAAAGCTGGCCGTTACGCCGCCGGTGGTGGGGTCGGTCAGCACGCAGATGTACGGCACGCGCGCATCGTCCAGTTGCGCCAGCGCGCTGGAGATTTTGGCCATCTGCATCAGGCTCGCTACGCCCTCCATCATGCGCGCCCCGCCCGATGCCGCAACAATGATCAGCGGCTTGCGGCCCACGCGTGCGCGATCCACGGCGCGGGTAATCGTCTCGCCTACCACCGCGCCCATCGAGCCGCCGATAAAGCTGTATTCCATCGCGCTGAGCACCACCGTATGCGGCCCGAGCCGCCCCGTCGCGTTGAGAATCGCGTCGTCCAACCCGGTAGCCTCCTGCGCCGTGCGCAGACGCTGCTTGTAGGACTTCACGTCGGTAAAGTTCAACGGGTCGGTCGAGCGCAGCCCGCCGTCCACCAGCTCATAGCCCGGCTCCAGCAGCAAGTCGATCCTCTGCCGCGCGCCGATCTTGAAGTGATGCTGGCAGCGGGGGCAGACATTCAGGTTTGCGGCGAGATCGGCCTTCCAAACCGGCGCCTTGCAGCCTGCGCACTTGATCCATAACCCCTCCGTGCGCACACGCGACTCAACCGCCGCGCCCATCGGAG
>Ga0326728_10001251_pt1 | contig 90988 bp, 73 predicted proteins | sample MB3enrmetagenome_FD_207602 | JGI IMG/M metagenome (GOLD analysis project Ga0326728, IMG submission 207602) | Lab enriched peat soil microbial communities from McLean, Ithaca, NY, United States - MB31MN | ecosystem: Environmental > Terrestrial > Soil > Wetlands > Peat | place: USA: New York... | reverse complement strand
GTGCAATGAAAGGACCGCCACATGTATGGATCCCCCATTCATCAGGCGGACAAGCGCTGTTTCAGGGGAGGGCAAGTCCCTGCCCCGGGCCGCGGCCTTCTCCCTGATGGATTTCGAGGTAAATGCCCACCCGATCCTGATTCCAGGGTATTTTTCCCGGACCCTTGTTTCTATTGCGAGGAAAGAGCGGTCCGCTCCCGAAACGGCCGTGCCGAAGGCAACAAGCAGTATGGCCTTTTCGGATTGTGTTTCGAGAGGTCCCTGATGGATCATCGAGGGTTTTGCCTTAAAGGAGGGCGCTAAGGAGACAACTCAACCCGCAACTCAAAACTAAAAACTAAAAACTAAAAACTTTATTGTGCCTGTGCATAATCGGGTAGGCGAAATCGCAGGACGCGACCCGGATCGCGGGGGGCTTCCAGCGGCCGCCCGTTCCACTTCATTCGAATACCACCGGCGTTGCCGACTACCACCTGAAGGTCCTTGTCGGCCGACCATTCCGCTCGGTCTCCGGGGTGCAGCATCGTGCTTCGAGTATCCCTGTCGTCAATTCTGACTTGAATCCAGACCATGTCGTCGGCTTCAACGGAGAACTTGTTCGAAACAGCGGGCGCCACGTCCCGGACCGGTCCGTCGTCAGCCACTGCCTCGGTAGAGTTGCTCAAAGCAAGACTTCGGCCAGGAGAGTCCGTATCCGGGAGATCTTTTTCTGAGGACTCGGCCCCGGGTGTTTCCGCGGCTGTTTGCGCCGCCATTTGAGATTCCCTGATATGAATCTCGGCGGTCCTGATCGCCTCGTCGGCATACCGCAAATCCGCCCCCGTTCTGTCGCCATGCGCAGTTGGGCCGGGAGCGAGCTTTTCCCTCAATTCGGTGGGGAGTTCCTCCTGGGTGTAAATCCTATCGACCGTCGGGGGCGCAAAGAGCCTCGCGCGTTTTTCGGATACCCACATTCCTCCGTAGAAGACGGCGGCGGAACTCACAAACAGGGCTAAAAGAGGCAGGCTGATCATCCTGCGTCTTTTGCGCAGGATTTTCATTTGATGCCCAAATCTCTTGATTCCGGCATCCTGGATATTGCATCGATCCATCTCAGATGAAAATCTTGAAATAATAGGCTCGGCTTCGATTCCGATGGCTTTGCAGTAGGCGCGAATGGTGTTGCGGATGAGTACGGAGGAGTCGAATCGTTCGAATTCGAACTCCTCAAAGGCATTGAGCATACTGAGGCTGATTCCGCTCCGTTCGGAAACGGTTTCCAGCGACATGCAGCGATCATGCCTCTCTTTTTTTAACAGCTCAGCCAGTTCTCTCATCTTGTGACGTTCACTCAAAGGGAAATCTGGATGAATGCCTTTTCCTCCAGGCCGCGTACCCACTCATCAAATTTGCGGTTCATTTCCTGCTCGTAAAGATATTTTCGAACTCTTTCGCGCGTAGCGGGGTCCGATGGATTCAATATCTTCGTATCGAGATCCAAGAGCTTTATAATATAGTAACCTCCCGGTCCCTGAACCAGATCGGACACTTCTCCGGGTCTCAGGCCCGTGATCGCTTTGGCAATAAAGGGTGCGAGTTCTTCGGGACCCAAGAATCCGACGTCGCCGCCCGTCTGGGCCGCAACCCCTTTCGAATACTGCTTTGCCATGCTTTGAAAATCGGCTCCCTTTTTGATCTTATCCAAAACTTCCCGGCCTGTTTTTTCAACTGCTTCGCGCTTTTCGGTTTTAGGATCGAACGGCAAGACTATCAGAGCGAGATGGACCTTTTGACTAGTCGTTGCGGGCCCGCCCTTATCCACACTAAGATAATCATCAACCTGCTTATCGGTGATAAGGACCTTGGACTTGAACGCACGCTCCATCAGCCTGCCGCGTTCCATGTCTTTCTTTATCTGTTCCCGAAGCTTGTCGACGGTCTGCCCGTTGGCCTTAAGCGAAGCCTCGAGTTGCGCCATATTCATGTGGTTTTCTTCCATCATTCGTGCAAGCGCACTCTCCACCTCGGCTTTGGCCACGACCACGTTGAGCCGTTTGGCTTCCGCTTCGGCGAGCTTTTCATGAATCATCTGACCAAGGACTTCGCGCTCCATTTTGGATCTGTTTGCCGGGTCCGACAAATCGACGTTAGGCGCATATTTAGCCATGAGCTTGAGCTGATCCTGAAGATCGCTGTAAAGGATTATCTCTCCATTCACATTGGCCACAATGCGGTCCACCGTTTCTGCTCGCGCCGCCGTTCCCGCAAGTAGCCCGATCACGATCGCCAATACCGTAAGAATCGCAATTTTTCTTAAAATACCCATTTTGCTCCCGACCTGCCCCTGATAGCACCAGGCTCCTTGCATTCTTTCCCAATGAACGACAAAGCCGCTTGTTCAAAAAGGGGTAAAAAGCACAGAATGCCGGGCTGATGTCCTTATCAGTGAAGTTTTAAAGCTGTAGCATCTTCGTCGATTTCTTGCAAGATTCTTTTGAGCCGCAACATCCTTTGCGTGAAGTTACGCCCCCATATTTCAACTCTAAGCTTCCGTTCGGATTCCGGAGCGAAGTTTAGTTTCTTCTTCTCGAAAAGGCGCATTACCGGCCAAATGTCCACTCCGGACGCAAAAGAAATCATAAAATTTTCGTTGTCGCCATCGAGGCGGGCTATGTTGAGCCTTTTGAGAAACAAGCGGACCTTTGCAGTGATAATCAAATTCTTTACGGTTTCCGGCAGCGGGCCGTAGCGGTCTCTCCATTCGCCGCCGAGATCTTCTATGGACTGTTCGTCGGCGAGCGTGGCAAGCCGTTTATAGGCTATCAGCCTCTGGTCCGCATCACCTATGAATTCTTCGGGCAAGAAAGCGGAAATGGGGAGACTGATCTCCGTTTCGATCGGCTCGGCCACGGATTCGCCATCTTTTTTCATCATCTTTATGGCTTTCTCGAGCAGTTCCAGATAAAGCTCGTAGCCTATAGCTGCGATATGGCCCGATTGGGACGATCCCAGAATTGCGCCGCCGCCACGGATTTGCAGATCGTTAAGGGCAATCTTGAACCCGGCCCCGAGTTCGCTGAAATCCAGAAGCGCCCGCAACCTCTTCTGGGCATCCCTGGTTATCAGGGTTTCGCCGGGAATGATGAGATAGGCGTAGGCTTGCTCGCTTGAGCGTCCCACCCGTCCCCTGAGCTGGTATATTTGGGCCAGCCCGAATTTGTCGGCCCGGTTGATTATGATCGTATTGGCGGCCGGAATGTCGAGACCCGATTCTATGATGGTGGTGCAGACCAGGACGTCTATCTTCTTGTGAATGAAATCGAGCATGACCTTTTCGAGTTCCCGTTCCTTCATTTGCCCGTGGCCAATGGAAATTCGCGCCTCAGGCACAAGCTCCGAAAGCCTGAGCGCCATCTGGTGAATGGTCTGGACATGATTGTGCACAAAGAAAACCTGGCCTCCGCGGTTAAGCTCGCGATAGATGGCCTCCCGGACTGTGAACTCATCGTAGTGGGTCACATAGGTCTCGATGGCGCGCCGGTCCTGAGGCGGCGTTTCAATGTTGCTGAGGTCCCGAATTCCGGCAAGGGCCATGTGCAGCGTTCGGGGAATAGGGGTGGCCGTAAGCGTCAGGACGTCAACCGATATCCTCAGCTTCTTCAGCCTTTCCTTGTGACGGACGCCGAATCGGTGTTCCTCGTCTATAATTAACAGCCCGAGATCCTTGAAATCGACATCGTTCTGAAGGAGCCGATGCGTGCCGATCACGATGTCGATCGAGCCTTTTTTGAGCCCGTCCACCACCTCCTTCTGCTGCCCTGCGGATTTAAAGCGGCTGAGGACTGCAACCTTCAACGGAAAACCTTCGAACCGCTCGCTGAAGCTTTGATAATGCTGCTCCGCAAGAACGGTAGTCGGGACAAGCATGGCCACCTGCTTTCCATCCATGGCCGCCTTGAACGCCGCCCGCAAAGCAACCTCGGTCTTCCCGTAGCCCACGTCGCCGCAGATCAGGCGATCCATCGGGCGTTCCGAGGTCATATCATCCAGAACGTCTTCGATTGCTTTTACCTGGTCCGGAGTTTCCTCAAAGGCAAACGTCGTCTCGAATTCCTGAAAGTACTGATCGGGAGGTGTAAAAGCGTGCCCATCTCCCAACTGTCGCATTGCATAGAGGTCCAACAACTCCTCCGCCATCTTTTCAGCCGACTCCCTTGCCTTCTTCTTGGCGCTTTCCCAGGACTTGCCGCCAAGCCTGTCGATTTTGGGGGCCTGCCCTTCCAGACCCATGTATTTCTGCACTTTCTGGAGCTTGTCGACAGGCACGAAAAGTTTGTCGCCGTCCTGATATCCAATCAGCAGGAAATCATTTTCCACCCCGCCCACGCTAAGATGAGCCAGTTCTTTATAGACGCCGATACCATGATCCACGTGAACAACGAAGTCGCCCTGGTGCAGATCCTGAAAAGAATTGAGGAAGATGCCCGACACCGGCTTCCGGCCGCGGCGGCGGGACCGCCTTTCGAAAACTTCCTCTTCGGCTACAACGGCAAGCCGTTCCGCCGGCCAATAGAAACCGCTGGGCAATGTCCCCTGAATTATCTTCACCAGACTGGACTCGAATGACTCACCGCCAAAGCTCTGGCTGCTCACCACCGCTTCTATTCCGTAATTTTCCAGAAGTTCGGCAATTCTGGCAGCCCGTCCCTTCTGGGAGCATACCAGGAAGACGGAAGCGCCTTCACGGGTCCACTTCCGGAAATGAGCGGCCAGAGGTTCAAGCAGCCGCTCCCTGTTCTCGTGAGCTTTTACCATGGCGGTCAGTTCAGTGTGGGGCGAAGTTCCGAGGTCGATCACTTCCGCCGCGTCCTGTTCTGAAAGCGAATTAACCATGAGTTGCTGGAAGCGGCCGGCTTTTTCGAAAGTTCTTTCCGGCTCGTCATAAAGTTCGTTAGGATACCTTCTCCATTCGCTTTCCGAACGTCCTTCGTCCCAGGCGCGCAAAACCTTTGCGTATTGTTCCTCCATCTCTTGACGGACCCGGACCGCATCGGTCCAAACCAGGATGGAGTTCCGCTCGAGGTAGTCCCAAATCGAGGCCGTCTTTTCAAAAAAAACCGGAAATACCGGCTCGAAAGCACTAAGCTGGAAACCTTCTGAGATCCTGTCGAGCCAAATGTTTCCGGCTGCCGGAGAAAGCAGCTCTTTTCTCACGTCGGCGTAAACAGCATCCTGTGCCCGCCGCTTGGCCCGCTCATCGAGGATAATCTCATTGCCCGGCAGGATTACTGCCTCATCCAGCACACCCATCGAGCGCTGCGTCGCCGGATGAAACTGCCGGATCGACTCCAGTTCGTCTCCAAAAAACTCGAACCGCAACGGCCAGCGGTACAGGGGGGCGTAAACGTCCACAACACCTCCCCGGCGGCTCAAATCTCCATAGTCCTCGACGAGCGAAACCCGGAAGAATCCGCGCTCAATCAGCCGGCGAGTAAAACTCTCCGGATCGGCGTTCTCTCCGGTGAGTTTATGATCGACGTTGGCGAACAGAACCTCAGGGGGGATAACACGCTCGATCAGGGCCAGCGCGGAGGTAATCACAACCATTGGAGAAGGAGCGGCGCGAAGTGCGTACAGGGCTTCAAGCCTCCTTGCCGTCGTCTCCGCTTTTCCGAGCACCTGCGCATTATGACCGGCGCGCGACGGCAAGAGCCAGACTTTCCTTCCCAGGGGCGAAGCGCCGTTTGTTTGCTGGCCCATGAAAAGGTCCATCATTTCGGCAAATCTTTCTGCTTCCCGGTCAGTGGGGACGACCAGCACGAATGGCTTTCGAATCTGCCTGAGAGCCATCGAGACCAGATAGGCCAATGCGGACGGCTGGACGCCGCGCAGGCACGCCGAATCGGACGATCTCTTAAGAAAGCCGATGACCTCTCCGGATGCAGATTTCAAATCGACCGGATCTGGAATTTGCTCCTCCGCCAAGTCCAAACGGTCGGCGCCGTGTTCGGGAAATCTCATTATTTTGCCGAAAATCCTCTTAAATTCTGATACAAATGCTCTGAGTTCGAATAGACGCGAATACCCGGAAGGAACCTTCACTCGATTTTGCAAAAACCAACCTCGAGCTTGGGTCCCGAACCGGGGCAAGGTCCTACTTTCATATTTAGCGTTTTATACCCGAAAAAGACCGTAAAAGAAAGCGCCGCTGTTTCCGGCCAAATAGAACGAGGCGAAAATGGGCCAAAATCAAGCAAAAGAGTTCCTGAGGCAAATCCCCGGGGTTGACGCCATCCTGGAAATGGAGAAGCTGCAACAAGCGCTGTCCCGCCATCCACGCAAGTTGATCCTGGACGCGATACGCATTGAACTCGAACAGACCCGGAAAAAGATATTGCAGGCCCCGGAGTCTTTCCCAGGTGTAGATCCGGATCTGCTGGCAAAATCGATAGAATTGCGCGCCGACCGGCTCGCTGCTTTCACGCTGCGCCGGGTCGTGAACGCAACCGGGATAGTCATTCATACAAACCTTGGCCGCTCCATACTCTCCGAGGAGGCCGCCAACAGACTGCAAACGATTTGCGGCTGCTACAGCAATCTCGAATATGACCTTTTGGCAGGAGAACGGGGATCCAGATATGTTCACGCCGAGGCAATCCTTCGCGAACTGACCGGAGCTGAAGCCGCCCTGGTCGTAAACAACAATGCCGGAGCGGTCTTCCTGATGCTCAACACTCTTGCCAAAGACCGTGAGGTGATAGTCTCCCGCGGACAATTGGTGGAAATAGGCGGATCATTCCGGATCCCCGACGTTATGAGTTCGAGCGGCGCTATAATGAAAGAGGTCGGGACAACCAACCGCACTCACCTGAAAGATTACGCATCAGCCATAACAGACCGGACCGCCCTGCTGATGAAAATCCACACCAGCAACTTCAGGGTCGTCGGCTTTACGAAAGAAGTCTCACTTGACGAACTGGTGCTTCTCGGACGCAAACACGGTCTGCCGGTCGCGACGGATTTGGGAAGTGGATGCTTCATCGATCTCGCGCAATTCGGACTCCATGGTGAGACAACGGTACAGGCGGCCATGCAGACTGGAGCCGACCTGGTCAGTTTCAGCGGCGACAAGCTGCTTGGAGGGCCCCAGGCAGGCATCCTAATCGGCAGCAGAGAACTGATCCAACGGTGCAGGGAGAATCCGATCACGCGCGCTCTAAGGGTTGACAAGATGACGTTGGCAGCCCTGGAAGCGACCCTCAGGCTCTATAGAGACGAACGGCGGGCAATCGAGACAATCCCCACCCTCAGGATGATAGCGTTATCTGCCGAAGAACTGAATACACGCGCCGCCGAACTTGCTTCGAGTATTCAAAGGGCCGATCCGAAGGCACGCCTCCGGGTCGAAGTCAGGAGCAGTTTTTCACAGGTAGGCGGTGGTTCTTTTCCGGCGCAGGATTTGCCCACTTTTGTCGTCACCGTCCAATCCGACGCTTTAACTTTGAATCAGATCGAAAGATTCCTTCGCGAAAACGATCCTCCTATAATAGGGCGAATCGAGGCCGATCTTTTCATTATGGATCTTCGAACAGTGACGCCCGGGGAAACGGAGATCATTATGCAGGCTTTGAAGCGACTGGCAGAAACGATTTAGCGACTCACCAGAACGCCTGGGACCAGAACGCCTGGGATCGAAAAACAAAACCTGCCTTCGATTCCGAACGGCAGGTTTTGCATAGCCCTGATTTTCGACGATCTCTCTAAGAGGCAAAAATACAGCAAAAAGAACTCTATGAATTTATTCCGGTTTTGCTTCTGGTGCTTTTGGCTTGGATTTCTTCTTTGAAGCTTTCTTCTTTGTAGAAGCTTTCTTCTTTGAAGCTTTCTTCTTTGTAGAAGCTTTCTTCTTGGTTGACTTCTTCTTGGTTGATTTCTTCTTAGGAGCCTTTTCGGCTGGAGCATTTTCGCCTGGAGCCTTCTCCTCCATGCCGGCGGCGCCAGTGTCGGTCATCGGAGCCGCATACAAGATGGGGGATGCCACCATTGTCGCCCCAAATAAGACAGCGGTGATGATAGAAAGAACCTTACCCTTCATATCCAACCTCTCCTTTCCTCCTCGAAAAATAATGTTGCCTCCTTGAGAGAAGGGTCAATCACAAAAGCCATTTTAAGAAGAAAATTCAAAATATACAAACCAGAATTTGAACAAAATGACTTTTTATTACTTTTTTTTCTTACCGCTGTTTTTACTTGATTTTTTAGCTGCGCCCTCGCCTGATGCCGCCTCTTTTTTCTTGGTGTCTTTTTTGCCTGATGACTTGCCCGCTCCTTTTTTGGCGGTACTTTTACCAGTGGTCGATTTCTTGCCGCCGGCGGCTTTGCCCGATTTGGCCGCCTTTTTTTTGCCGGCGCCTTTGGCTGAGGTCGATGCCTTCTTGCCGGCTTTCCTGCCTGTACTCTTTTTACCGGTCCCGCTCTTTTTGGACCCGGAAGCCTTACTCACCCCTTTTGTCGCCTCGGCGGAGGACCCGGCCCGGCTTTCGGAAGCTTGGCCGGCTTTTTGCGCTGATGCCTTTGAGGTTTTCGATCTTTTTTTACTCGAAGCCCTGGCGTGGGACTTCTTCTTTTGGGATTGCTTTTTTGAAGCTGTGCGGGATTGTTTACCCGAACGGCTTTTGGAGGGCTTCTTGTTTTTTGCGTACTTCTTACCCGAACGTCCCTTTGCCGAGCGGGATTTCTTCCTGGAGGATTTCCCGTACTTTGATTTTTTACCTTTCCCGCTCTTCGAGTCTTTCATCCATCCCTGCTCGGAGCTGAAAGAAGGCTTGCCATTCGTTTTCGGCTCGATTGTCGACGGATTATACTCATCCTTCAGGAGACGGCGATATTGCTCCTGGAGTTCGCGGACTTTGTCGTTCACCTGGCCGTCTTCTTGAGCTATTACGCCGAACGCAAAAATTGCCGAAAAGGACAAAACGGCCGGAAGCATGAGTAATTTTCGCCATCTCATGGGAACTCCTCTGTTCGAAAGCCGTTCTTATCCCTCGCTGCAAGCTGCCGGCTCTCGATTATCCTGGTTCATTTTTTCATTATTATCTTACCAAGCGGGGGGCCAGTATAGCACAACCAAGGAGATTTACAACGCCGGCAACGGTAGTTCGTGCAGGTTTGTGAAAAGAGGCGCCAAATAATTTTTCAATTCGCATCCATAAAGCAAATTCACTCGCAGGAAAGCATCACGGGCTTTGCGTTAAGCTTCTTTGACGGGCAGATTTTCGAATGAAGAAAAAATCGCGATTAGAAATCCGAGTTTCAAAATCGTGCTCTTTTCCGGAAGATGATGGCAAAATAGTGGGGGAGATTGAAACCGATTTTCTTTAACCGGGTTCATGAGGAGCGAAAAATGAGCGCTGTCTACATTCAGGCATACCGGAGCGGTCGCCTTAAGGAAGCCGGACGGCGTGCTTCCCTATGGATGAAGAGGTGCACCATGTGTCCACGTTTGTGCCGGGTGGACCGGACGGTTGGCGAGACCGGCTTTTGCAGAACGGGCAAACTTGCCGTGGTGGCTTCCTACGGGCCGCATTACGGTGAGGAGAGGCCGCTTGTCGGCAGGAAGGGCTCCGGGACTATTTTCTTTACGCATTGCAATCTCTCGTGTGTTTTTTGTCAGAATTACGAAATAAGCCATGGCGGCGAAGGAACGCCTGTCAGCGCTGAAGTCCTGGCCGCAATCATGCTGAATCTTCAAATGAGCGGCTGCCATAACATAAATTTCGTCACTCCTTCCCACGTGATTCACCCGATTTTGGATGCGCTTGCCATTGCCGTCGAAAAGGGTCTGCACATCCCAATCGTGTATAACTGCGGAGGGTATGAGCTGGTTCCGGCGTTAAAGCTACTGGATGGAATTGTCGATATTTATATGCCGGATTTCAAATTCTGGGACTCGGGAACCGCTCAGGAGCTCTGCTGCGCGCCTGATTACCCGGAGCGGGCAAGGCAGGCCCTCCGGGAGATGCGCCGACAGGTGGGAGACCTTTTGGTGGACGAGAATAGAGTAGCTCAAAGGGGCGTTCTGGTTCGACATCTGGTCATGCCGAACGGCCTGGCCGGGACCGCTGAGGTGATGGACTTTATTGCTCGTGAAATCTCGCCCAGGACCTACGTTAACATAATGGACCAGTATCATCCCTGCGGCAATGCTTTCGGGAACAGGACTATAAACCGCAGGATCAATTCTGAAGAATATAGAGGCGCAATGGAAGCCGCGGTAAAGGCGGGGCTCACTCGCCTGGACAGCCGGCATGAATACCGGTAGCGGCGGACCTTCGCGGGGATGGCCGGTCAATGACGGCGATCCGACATTTTTGGGGGATGAATATCACGACTCAAGTCACGGCACGTTTGTTGCTTAAAAATGTCCGGAGTTCATTGACATTGCCCGCTCTAAATTCGCGGGCCCGAATTCCTGTGATCGTAAACGGGCATGACCGGAAAGGTCCCGAGCCGCTGCACCTCACCAGGGAGTCCACATGGCTAAAATAGATGCCTTCTTCAAGCTGATGAATGAGCAAAAAGCTTCCGACGTCCATCTTGTTTCGGGACAGCAGCCGGTGTTGAGAATCAGAGGAGACCTTGAACGCGTAAAATACAAAGTACTCGATGACAACGAACTGCGTTACATGCTCTACGAAATCACTCCCGAGGACAGAATAAAGATATTCGAGGAAACCGGAGATCTCGATTTCGCTTATGAAATTCCCGGACTTGCCCGCTACAGGGCGAACCTGTTCATGCAAAAAAACGGCATCGGCGCCGTATTCCGCGAGATCCCGAGTGAGATACTTTCAACCGAGCAACTTGGTCTTCCAGCCGTTATAAGCAGGCTTGCCCTTCTGCCCCGTGGGATCGTTCTGGTGACGGGACCGACCGGAAGCGGCAAATCCACTACTCTGGCGGCCATAATCGACGAGGCGAACCGGAAAAGAAAAGACCACATTATCACCATTGAAGACCCGATAGAGTTTGTCCATACGAGCAAAAGCTGCGTGATCAACCATCGGGAGGTGAGCACTCATACGCGCAGCTTTTCCGCTGCCCTGAGGGCAGCCCTGCGCGAGGACCCCGATATAGTCCTGGTCGGCGAGATGCGCGATCTAGAAACCATGCGCCTCGCCATCGAGGCGGCCGCCACCGGCCATCTGGTTTTTTCCACCCTCCACACGACGAGCGCCGCTAAGACAGTAGACCGCATAATCGAAGTATTCCCCCTGGGTGAGCAGGCGCAAATCCGGTCGACATTGGCCGACGGAATCAGGGCCGTGGTTTCCCAGGCCCTTTTCAAACGCATTGATGTGAAAGGACGGGTAGCGGTTTTGGAGATCCTCATAGCAACCCAGGCCGTCAGGGCAATGATTCGAGAATCCAAGACCCACCAGATCCTATCGGCGCTTCAAACCGGTAAAAAATATGGAATGCAGACCCTGGACGACGCAATAGCCACCCACCTCAAAGCGGGCCGGATCAGCCCGAATGAAGCCTACATGAAGTGCGTGGACAAGGAGAAATTCCGACCTTATTTGACGGAGCCTCCGGCAGACTTCACGGAAGTTTAGGGTCCGGATCGATCCGTCAATTTCAGGCGGTTCAGACCGTAGCAGCGCCCTCTGGCTGGTTTTTTCGACCGGTGGAGATTAATATGAGAAGAACAGATCTGGATGCATTTCTTCAACGGATACTGGATGAGAGCCCCAGCGCCTCAGACATAAACTTCACGGTCGGCAAACCACCTCAGGTAGAGGTCGACGGCCTGCTGAGGCCTGCCTGCCTGGATCTTGGCATCAGGACCTTGACCCCTTTCCACACGGAAACCATAGCCCTGAACCTCGTTGGCAACGACCGTCGGGGGGTCCGGCACCTGCTCACACAGGGCTCATGCGACATTTCCTACTATCTCCCAGGCCGCGCGCGTTTCCGCGTCAACATATTTTCCCAGCGCGGGACTTACTCGATTGCCATGAGGCAGCTTCCCACCAAGATCCCTTCCATCGACGAACTCGGACATCCTCCAATCCTGAAGAAGATGGCCGATGAAAAGTTTGGAATGGCTTTTATAACAGGTGCGACAGGCAGCGGAAAATCGACGACTCTTGCGGCGATACTGAACGAAATCAACCTGCGCTACCCTTATCACGTGGTGACTCTCGAGGACCCCGTCGAGTTCGTACACTCGCAGATGAAGGCCACTTTTAATCAACGCGAGTTGGGTCTGGATTTCGACACGTTTGCAAACGGGCTTCGGGCAGCACTGCGCCAGGCGCCTAAAGTAATTCTCGTCGGTGAAATGCGCGACCGGGAAACGGTGGAAATTGGACTGAGCGCCGCTGAAACCGGCCATCTGGTCCTGAGCACGCTCCACACGATGGATGCGGGACAAAGCATAAACCGCATCATCGGCATGTTCGATCTGGAGGAAGAGCGGCTCATCCGGATTCGCCTGGCTGATTCGATGAAATGGATAGTCTCTCAGCGGTTACTCCCCAAAGTGGGCGGCGGGCGGGTGGCAGCCCTCGAGATAATGGGCAACAGCCTCAGGGTACAGGAGTCCATTCTTCACGGCGAATCCGAGGGAAAAACTTTCTACGAAATGATGCAGCACTCCGAACCTTTTGGGTGGATGACATTCGACACGAGTATCACGCGCCTCTTCGAACAGGGGAAAATCTCTGAAGACACAGCCCTGGCTTATGCCTCCAGACGCGCCCTGGTGAAGAGAAACCTTGACAGCATCAAAGCCGGCCGGGGCGAAAAGACGACAGATATAGAGGGATTGAAAATAGACCGGGATTACCGGGTGGATAAAGGCCTTGCGGGTTTTTAGTTTTGAGTTTCAGTTTTTAGTTACCCCCTCCGAGGGTTTTTCTCTCCCAATGCCATCGACATAAGTATTTGCGCATAGAACCAAGTCAGGCTTTTATTGCGCACCCCGTGAACGTGGGCAACGCTTGCGCTTTTGCCCACCCCACATTTTCTCCCCTCTCCCACCCCGGCAGATCATCCCTGTATAAGTTTTTGACTAAAAACAAAAAACTCAAAACTAAAAACCAACCCGCGGTGAATCGCTTTTCGGCGCGCCGGCAGGAAGATTCTCAAGGCAAATGCTCTTCGGCAAGGGATTAATTAAATTGGAGTATGGCTTTCAGGAGTAAAATCTTATAGCATAATAAACTTGGCCCGTGAATTCATTGGAGGCATTCTGCAATGAGAGCCGTATTTCCTAAAATCTGTTTCATATTCATACTGGCCTTTTGCGCTCAGCCCAGTATCGCCCTGGCCGAAAGGCCGGAACCCCTCCAGGTTGCCGTAAGCATTCTGCCTCAGCGTTTTTTTGTTGAAAAGATCGGAGCCAATCTTGTCGAAGTCGAGGTGATGGTCCCTCCGGGGGCTACTCCGGAACAATATGAGCCCAAGCCCAGGCAGATGACTGCCCTGAGCCGGTCCAGGATCTATTTTGCATGCGGTGTTCCCTTTGAAACGATCTGGCTGCCCAAACTGATTTCAGCAAACCCGGCCATTCAGGTTATACATACGGACGGGTGCATTAAGAAAAGAGCCATTGAAGCCCACTCGGATTTGGGCGAGGGATCGTCGAATCCGGCCGGCGGCCATGTCCATGAAAACTCCGACGATCCTCATATCTGGCTGTCGCCGCCACTGGTGATCCTTCAGGCTCGTGCGATCTTTGAGGCCCTGGCGTCTAACGATCCTCAAAACCGTCCTTCTTACGAAACAAATTACAAGGCTTTCATTTCCGAACTGGTCGAGCTGGACCTTAAGATCTCACGTCTTTTTTCCACGATTCCAAAGCCTGGAGTCTTCATGGTTTTTCATCCGGCCTGGGGCTATTTTGCAGACGCATACGGGCTCAGGCAGGCGCCGGTGGAAGTCGAAGGAAGGGAGCCAAGAGCGCGAGAGCTGGATGAGTTCATAAAACATGCGCGCGAGCTTGGGGCAAAGGCCATATTCGTTCAACCGCAGTATTCGCCCAGGCCGGCGAAGATCGTGGCCGATGCGGTGGGAGGCGGGTTGGTCGAAGCGGACGATCTGGCCCCTGATTGGGAGAGGAACCTTCAGCAGGTCGCGGAACAGATCGCGGCAGCGTTCGGGAAGCGGCAGCAGGGAGAAAAATGATGGCTGATCCGGCTATAAAGCTGAACCAGGTTTCCTTTTTCTATGACAACCATCCCATTCTGTCGGATGTGAGCATGAAGGTCGAGGAACGGGATTTTCTGGCGATAATCGGCCCGAACGGCAGCGGGAAAACCACCCTGCTAAAGATCATTCTTGGGCTCTTAAACCCGTCACAGGGCGATGTGAAGGTCTTCGGCAAGACAACCGCGGAAGCCGCCGGGACAATCGGGTACGTTCCTCAGGATACCGGTTTCAACAAGGATTTTCCGATCTCCGTTCAGGATGTCACGCTTATGGGCAGACTGGGCCGCTCGGGGCGCGGACGCCGATACACGTCGGAGGACAGGGAATTGTCCAGGAAGGCGTTGGAAAAGGCGGGAATGTGGGAATACCGCAACCGCCCGATCGGCAGACTCTCAAGCGGCCAGCGGCAGCGTGTGCTGATCGCCCGGGCCCTCAGCTCCGAACCGAAGATACTGCTCATGGACGAGCCCACGGCAAGCGTGGACGCCCAGTTTCAGACCCACCTCTACGACCTTCTCAAGGAGCTGAATGCAACGATCACAATTGTCGTCGTGAGCCACGATATCAGCGTGCTCTCCGGTTACATCAACTCGGTGGCATGTCTCAACCGGACGCTTTTCTATCACGATGCCGGCGAAATCACCGACGAGATGCTCCACTCGGCCTACCAGTGCCCCGTCGATCTTATAGCCCACGGCGGGGTGCCTCATCGCGTTCTGCGCAGACATGACCACGAGGACCACTGAGGGATGATAGAGGTTTTTCAATCCGAATTCATGCGCAATGCCCTTCTTGCGGGATTGCTTACAAGTGTGGCCTGCGGGATCATAGGCACACTGGTGGTTGTAAACCGGATTGTGTTTATCTCGGGCGGCATCGCTCACGCGGCCTACGGAGGCATTGGGCTGGCTTTCTTTCTCAACATCCCGCCGCTGGCCGGGGCAGCCGGATTTGCGCTGATAATCGCGATGATCATGTCCGGGGTAACGCTCAATAACAAACAGAGGGCGGATACCGTCGTGGGTGTGCTGTGGGCCGTCGGAATGGCAATGGGAATCATCCTGATCGACCTTACCTCGGGCTACAGCGTGGACCTGATGAGCTACCTGTTCGGGAGCATTCTGGCAGTGCCGCGCTCCGACCTTCTCATGATGGTGCTGGTTGACATCGGGGTGCTTGTAGTCGTTGCCGCCTTCTACAACGGCTTCCTTGCCATGTCTTACGACGAGGAATTCGCCAAGGTCATGGGGGTCCGGGTTGGAGTCCTTTACTCTATTCTGCTCGGGATGATCGCGCTTTCGGTAATTATGCTCATCCGGATCGTGGGCCTGATACTGGTTATCGCTCTTCTGACCATCCCGCCGTTCATAGCGGAAAAATTCTGCCGCTCGCTCAAGGCCATGATGGTCGTCTCCGTTTTGCTTAACTGCATCTTTTCCCTGGTGGGCCTGTGGTTTTCCTACACCCTCAACCTTACCTCGGGAGCAACCATAATAATGGTCGCGGCGGCTTTCTTTTTCGCTTCGGTGCTCTTCGAGCAGACCAGGAAGCGTTTGATATGTTTTTAGTGCATTTTGATTATCAGATTATTATTCAATCTATATGTGGGAGAAGGTGTTACGATGAATATTAAACCCGCAAAAATTAGCGACCTAACCCCGGCACAAGTTAAGACCATCATGGAAAGGTCTATGGAGGATATCTCTTCTGTCTATGAAGACGTGAGGAAAATCGTAGCGGATATCAAAAAACGTGGCGACGATGTGACTCTGGAGCATTATAAAAAGCATAAGACCGATATCTCAACGTCCGACCTTGAGGCCACGGCGGACGAGATCAAAGAGGCATACACCCGACTGGATCCCAAGGTTGTTGATTGTTTGAAGATTGCGGCGGAAAATATTGTGAAATTTCATAAGGCCGAGTTGGAACGTGACATGTGGTCCATGGAGGTTGGGGAAGGTATCCTCGCCGGTCGCATCACGCGGCCCATCGAAATTGTCGGGTGCTACATCCCTGGAGGAACAGCCGCATATCCCAGTTCCATCCTGATGACAGTCCTGCCCGCCAAGGTTGCAGGTGTGTCTCAAGTGGTGGCCATCACCCCGCCAAGCAAGGGTATGAAAGCCACTCCGGCCACACTGGTGGCTGCCGACATTGCAGGATGCGACCGGATTTTTAAGGTGGGAGGTCCTTGGGGTGTGGCCGGACTGGCCTATGGAACAAAAACAATGCCGCGTGTCCACAAGATCGTCGGACCCGGCAATAAGTACGTTACCGCCGCCAAGATGCTGGTTTACGGACAGGTGGACATCGATTCGCCGGCAGGGCCAAGCGAGGCTTTGATCCTTGCGGACGAGACGGGTCCCCCGGAACTCATTGCCATCGATTTTCTCGCGCAACTGGAACATGATCCCGATTCCGCTGCCGTGCTGCTCACCACCTCTGAAAAATTAGCATCCGATGTCTGCCACATCATCCACCGGGAATTCGATGCCCTTGACAGGAAAGAGATCCTGGAATCGGCACTGGCCAAACACTCCTATGTCCTGATTGCGCAAGATATGGATCAGGCAATTGATTTTACAAACGAATATGCAGCGGAACACCTTCAGATCATGACCCGTGATCCGTTTATTACCCTGAACAGAATAAAGCATGCCGGCTCTATCTTTATGGGGCCCTATGCTCCGGTTCCGGTGGGGGACTATGCCTCCGGCACAAACCATGTTCTACCGACCGGCCAATGCGCGCGTATGTTTTCCGGCCTCTCGGTGGATGACTTTATAAAAAAGCCGACTTTCCAATACTTGAGCCGGAACGGCTTGGCCGGTCTAAAAGACACGGTCATTACCCTGGCGGAAGCCGAAGGACTTCCCCTTCATGCCAGGGCTGTTCGGGCGAGGTTCGAAAATGACTAATACCTTGTAACACAGGTTATTTCGCATCGATATGTAGCTGCCCACCATGGTGGGCACGATAAGACCGTGCCCACCCTACAAGTGTTACAAGGTATTAGAAACAGCTCCGGCAACTCGATCCGCGATTTAGAGCTGCTTGGGAAAAATCAGCGATATAACTGATAAGACCGTATTTGATAATTCACTACTAATCCTCATCTGCGGATCTGCAGCTAATCTCTTGACTTTTTTGCGCGCTTGCCTGTAATGATTTGTCCTTCGTCCGAGGAACGCTCTTCGTGGATCTTGGCGGTTACTCCTAAAACGATTGTGGAGGCGCAATGAAGACCATCCAGTCCGTGAGCTACAAGCCTGAGTCGATAAACGGAGGATACACGGACAGGATTCTCCGGCTTGATGTAAGTTCATATGCGGTTTCGATTCAAGAACTCCCGCCCAAATTCAAGGAGAAATACATCGGCGGTCGAGGCTACGCCCTAAAGCTCATCTGGGATGAGACGACAAAGGATACACGATACGACAGCCCGGAAAACGTTCTGGTGATGGCAGGAGGCCCGCTGTGCTGCGAGCCTCGATTCCCAGGGGCCGGCAAATTCATTATCGGCACCATATCCCCGCTCACGGACACCTTCATCGATTCCAACATCGGCGGCCACTTCTCGTCCCTGCTCAAGCTCTGCGGATTCGATGCCCTTGCCATTTCCGGGATTAGCGAAAAGGAAGTGGTGCTGATCGTGGACGGAGACAAGGGAACCTTGGAGATCGCTGAAGCCCCTGCGTATGGCGAGACCGTGGACGGGGGCGCTCTGTCCTACGGCGAGGCGTTGGTGCGTGAGTTCAATGGGGGCGCCTTCGATGAAAACGTCGCCCTCGTGACCACCGGAATCGGGGCGCTTCACGCGAGATTCGGGATCGTAAACAGCCTTTTCTATGACAGGCGAAGGGAGAGGGTGAGATCCAAGCAGGCCGGGCGCGGCGGAACGGGCACCGTGATGCGCCGCAAAGGGGTCAGGGCCGTGATTGTTCGCTCGAACTCCGAGCGGATCGGGGCCAACCATCCCATTGACGATGCGGGGGTAAAGCAGGCGGGAAGCAGTCTCAAGAAGGTCGTTAGCCAGATGGACCGCCAGCAGCTCCGGCTTTCCAGTTGGGGGACAACGAGTTTGATCGAATACATGGACAGGTACCACCTGCTGCCCGTAAACAACTTTCAGTATGGCTGCCATTCCGATGCCAAGGCTATCTTCGCCGATGTCTTCCTGAATCGCTATTTTGAGAAAAAACTCCCGGACGGGTGCTACTTCGGGTGCAATCTCGCGTGCGCCAAGTCAGGCGAAGACGTGACCCTGCAGCACGGCTCGAGGGCGGGCGCGCGGGTAGGAGTGGATGGGCCCGAGTATGAGACTGCCGGCGCCGTGACCTGCATGGGCATCTTTGATCCCCAGTTCATCATGGAGTTCAACTGGTATTGCGATGAGTATGGTCTGGATACCATCTCCATGGGAGTTTCGGCCTCCTTTTTGATGGAATGCGCCCAGCGGGGTTATCTCACCAAGGAAGACACGGGCTATGAGCTGAAATGGGGAGATGTGGAGACCGCCCACCGATTGATTGAGGAAACGGCCTTCGGCCGCGGAATCGGCAGGGTGTGCGGCGATGGCGTGCACCGTGCGAAAAAGTGGGTGGCCGAGCGCCATGCCGCCAGAACGGGCGAGCCGATCGAGGCAATTTGGGGCGAGCTCGAGAAGTTTGCTATGGAAACCAAGGGGCTTGAGTTCTCCATGTACCTCAGCAAAGAATCCCTGGCACAGCAGGGAGGCTACGGCTTTGCCCTTAAGGGGCCCCAGCACGACGAGGCCTGGCTCATCTTCATCGATCAGGTCCACAAGGAGCTTCCCACGTTCGAAGCCAAAGCCCAGGCCCTCAAGTGGTTTCCCATGATTCGTACCTGGTTCAACGCGGTGGGTCTGTGCAAGCTGCCCTGGATCGACGTGCGCCATCCCGAGGCCGCCAAAACCGACAAGCCCGCTCAGAACCGGCCGACCCTTGCCTATTACGTTCAGTATCTGAACGCTACCGTGGGCTCCAATAAATCCCTCCAGGACGTCCTGGAGGACTCGGAGCGGCTCTACCTTCTGCAAAAGCTCATCAATTTGCGAAACGACAAGGGAACGAGGACAAGCGACCGCATCCCTCTAAGAGCCATGGGACCGGCTTTTCTCAACGAGTATGAGAGCAGGGCCGAATACTACTCCGATTGGCTCAAGGAGCGGCTCAACGGAGCGGAGCTTCCAGCCGATGCCAAAGAGAGGCACGATCTGCTCATCAAATTGCGCCGGGAAGCCTTCGAGAAGCTGTGCGACACGGTTTACAAGGAAAAGGGATTCACACCCGATGCGATTCCCCGGCCTGAGACAATCGCCAGGTTCGACCTTCTGGACGAAAAGGCCAAGAGTCTGCTGTCCGCTTACGGCGTGATGGAAAAATAAATAAGCAAACCAGCGGGAGCAACGGAGGTAGACAGATGAGTCCCCCTCTCTCGATCTCTTCGGGAAGGTTATCTCGCTCTTCGGGAGGATTATCGACAGATGATAGTATTAGTTCAATTCCACGGCTTTCACCGCATGACGACGAGAACGAACGAGATCCATATGCCGATATCCGAAAACACTCGAGTGAGGGATGTGATCACCTACGTCAGCGACCGTTACCCCGATCTGGAGCTGAAAGACGGTAAGGTCTTCATTCTCGTCAACAACAAGCTCACGGCGATGGACCGCACCTTGAGCCCGAACGATAAGATCACCTTCCTGCCGCCCGTGGGAGGAGGATGAAGCCCACAGGCCGATCCGATCAAAACGGTCTATCGCCCGACACAGTGATGGAACATCCGCAGCCGCAGGTCAAACACCCTCAATCCGCTCTTTCAAGGAGCGAGATGTACATGATCTGCGTATGGAAAGTGCCGAAACGGCAAATCGCATAACGCGATGGAGACGAGATAACCAAAACCCAATCATATTGTTTCTGAAAGACATCCCCTGCTGCTTATCGCGTATTATGCTTATGAAATTCCTCTTCCGGACCGACATAGTTCAGGGGGACAGTTATGTTATATTTTGCCAAACTATTTCGGGCCCAATGATGCAGATCAAATACAAGGGCAGCCTGCAAAGAACGATGATCATCTATTTTTTGATGATCAGTTTTGCTTCTTTTTTGATTGTGGGAGAATTCATTTTCGATTTTCACGGCAACGCACTGCGCTCCGAGTTGACTCAGAATTTTGAGAGACTCTCCCGCGGCGAGATGCAGCCGGATGCGGCTTTCCAACCGATTCAATCGCTCAGAGACAAATCCATTCTCATGGTAGCACTGTTCCTTGTTGTGGTCTTGATTCTCCTTACCATGTTCATAAGAAACATCACCGATCCGCTGCAGCACATGATCAAAGTTTCGAAATTAATAGCTGCCGGCGATCTGAGCCAGACCGTGAGTATCCGTGCGAATAACGAATTGGCTGAGATGGGCAACACTGTTAACGAATTAACGAGCGACCTGCAGGAAATGCTTTTGCTGTCCAAGGATCTGTGTGCGTCGGTCGATAAATTCACTGATGAGATATCACCCGTGGTGGACTCACGGGAGATCGACCAAACAAAGGCCGAAGACCTTCACCATAAAATCGATCTCCTGAATTCCAAGACCAAGTTAATGAAGCATATCATTTTACACTGCAAATTCTATGGGATAAGAAAGTAACAAAATGGTTCCTGTTTGGTTGGCTTTTCCTGCAGGCATCTGCATCGCTACGATGGTGACAATCGTTGGGTTCGGCGGTGGAATTCTGTGGATGCCTTTTCTTCTGATGGCTCTAAGGATTGAACCGGCCACTGCTCTCTTGACGTCATTGCTTATTCAGACTGCGGGTACGGCTTCCGGCAGCTTTGCCTTTGTACGCAAGAAGAAGGCCGATGTTCGGCTGGCGTCGCTTCTTCTCGCGATTGGACTTCCCGGTCTGGCGCTGGGTGCTTACATCGGCCACTGTCTTACTCTCAGGCACATCGGGCTTTTCATTGGTTTGATCTCGCTTGCGACAGCCGTTTTATTTGTCTCTACCAATCACAAGTATGGTGACGAAGGCAATGATCGCGTTGACTTCAGAAATGCTTGCAGGCATTCCTGGATCGCCGGTGTCATGTCGGTGATGTGTGGGATGCTGACCATCAATATCGGCGAGTGGCTGGTGCCGGTGATGCAGAAGAAAATGCATCTTAAGATGAGCAATTCGGTGGCGACGTGTGTCCTGGTTACCTGCGGCATGTCCATACTAGGGGCGGCAGCGCACTCTATAATGGCAAGCAAGCTCAACCTCCCAGTAATGCTGTGGGCCGTACCGGGGGTTCTTATCGGCGGCCAGATCGGGCCTTTGTTAGTTACCAAAATCGATGAAAGACAGCTCAAGGAGGTTTTTATCTTCCTGCTTACCCTCATCGGGGTCCATCTTGTTTACAGATCCTATCCCGGCTGATGTGGACAAACCTCCTGCCGGACATCATGGTGAGTCCACCTGGCCCGCCGCCTTCACTAAAGTCATAAGACCCACCAATCTTATTTCCCAAACTAGTGAACGCGCATATGTTTCCCCGCCGGCCTCGGGGCGGCGATCAGTTCCCCATTGATGATCTCGCCGGTCACATTTTCCGGTATGCCGTACGGGTCCACGGAGGTTGCCTTCTTCCCGGCGAGTTCGCTCACAGCGGTCATCTCCTCGCTCGCTGGGGCGAAGCTTTCGCATAACAGAAAATTACTCCCCCGGCCACTTCATCTCCGCTATTTTGATCCCCTTCGGGCAGGTGTCGGGAAGCTGCCGGATAAACAGCTTCAGGATCTCCGGAGGTGTCTCCAGAATGCGGAGCCGGCTCATGCCAAGGGCGTCTCTGGGGTCCATGGCCAGACGCATCGCCTTAACGAGTGCCGCCGGCTTCATTTCCCCTTTTTCGTCAAGAACAGCATCGCACACACCGCAAAGTATGCAGGTCGCCGGGTTCTCAAGTTTGCGGACCGTCTGCGGCGACATTTTCCCGTCGTAGTCCTCTCGCGGCACCAGCCATGGAAGCGCGGCCTTCATCGATTCGAAGAAGGGTTCCAGGTCCACGACCAGGTCCTTCAACTGCCTGAAATGAGGGAGCGGCTCGATGGCAACGAGATGCCCCCCGTCTTCCACCGCCTTCCCGATCAGGGTCTGACACGCCAGGGACGGACGACCGTTTATGGCTACCGCGCAGGACCCGCAGATGGCGCTTCGGCAGGAACGGCGAAAAGAAAGAGTCGTGTCCTGTTCCCATGCGAGGAGCAGAGAATCCAGCACGGTTTTTTCAGGAGGCAGTTCGAGCTTGAACTCCTGAAAGTACGGGGAAGTATCCTTTGCGGGATCGAACCGGGAGATTTTCAGCGTCAGTTCCATTTTCAGTAACCTCTTGCCTGTGGCTGGTATTTAGTTATCGAGACCTGACCCGTGTAAAATTGCGGTCCATTTTCTCCTCTGCGCACAAAAGTGTGTGAAAGCCACTTTTCGTCGTTACGGCTCGGGAAGTCCGTTCGGAAGTGGGCGCCGCGGCTTTCAGCGCGCGCAAGGGCGCCCCTGGCTATAAGTTCGCACAGGTCCAGCAAGTATCCGACTTCCAGGTGATCCAGAAGGGCCAGGTTGAACGGCTGCGTCCCGCAGGGCGGAGCAAGTCTTCCGTAACGCTCCCGGAGCCGCCTCAATTCTTCCACCGCATTTTCAAGCTCGGCTCCAGTCCTGAAAACGCCGACCTGATTGGTCATAAGGGTTGTCATTTCTCTTCGGACGCGGAAAGTACTGTCCTCGCGGTTCACCTTTCGGCAATCGGCCGCAAGAAGTTCGTTCCATGGTTCCATCGAGTGTTTCACGGTATTTGAGGAAAGCGTGGTCCATGGTTGATTCGCGGCGAGTTCCGCGGCTTTTTTTCCGGCGCGTCCGCCAAATACGACGGTTTCCAGAAGCGAGTTTCCACCCAGCCGGTTTGCTCCATGCACGCTCACGTTAGACACTTCGCCGGCCGCAAGGAGCCCCGGCAAAGACGTCACACCCCAGATATCGGTCCTCACTCCCCCCATGCTGTAGTGCTGCGCCGGCTCGATCGGGATCGGCGAACGAACGGGATCGACTCCCGCGTACCTGATGGAAATCTCCCGCACCTGCGGCAGGCGGTCGGCTACATGGCTTTCCCCCACATGGGTGAGGTCAAGGTGGACATAGTGGCCGTCATAGCCGCGCCCCTCTTTTATTTCCTTGAAAATAGCCCTGGATACCACGTCTCGAGGCGCAAGCTCCATCTTTTCCGGGGCATAATCGGACATGAATCGTTTGCCTGCGGAGTTTCTGAGATATCCGCCCTCACCCCGCGCCGCCTCCGATATCAGAATGTTGGTCCCGTAAAGGGTGGTGGGATGAAACTGGACGAATTCCATGTCCGAGAGCACCGCCCCGGCGCGGTAGGCTATGGCCATCCCGTCGCCCGTGTTGGCGTGGGCGTTGGTGGTCTTGGCAAAAGCGCGGCCGTATCCTCCGGTTGCCAGTATGACCTGTTTTGCCCTGATGACTTCGAGCCTTGCCTTCGGGACATCATAGACGAGGACACCCGACACGCGCCCGTCTTCGACAAGCAGCTCAAGCAGATGCCACTCGGGATAGACCTTTACACCCAGCTTGAGTATCTGCTCGAAAAGGGTGTGCAGGACAACATGGCCTGAAAAATCGGCTGCAAAGCAGGCGCGAGGGAACCCGGCTCCGCCGAGGGAGCGCTGGGCGATATCTCCATCATCCCGGCGTGTCCAGGGCACCCCCATTCTTTCCAGCTCGAAAATTACCTGCGGACCATCGGAACAGAGCACCTCTATGGCGTCCTGGTCGCCGAGATAATCGCCGCCCTTGACCGTATCGAAAACATGGGCCTCGACACAGTCATCGGTCCCCAGCACCGCGTTGAAACCGCCCTGGGCAGCCCCGCTGTGAGACCGTGTAGGATAGACCTTGCTGATGACCGCCGTATCAACCTTCCCCGAAATGGCAGAAGCGGCCATGAGTCCGGCCAAACCTCCTCCCACTATCAATACTTCGTGCATTATCATAGGCATACCTCGCGGAACCTGGAGTTTGAGATCGCTTTCCAATTCAGATCATGCATCAGGCATGGGGACCCTCACTTCGTTTCGGGTCTGCGCTTGCCGTCGCGGCCCCGCGTTTGCTGCGTGTAGTCCGGCGCCCGATCTTTTCGTGAGGGCGCACCCTCAATTTCAAAAGAGGAGCATGCTGCTGAGCGCCGTAAATATCGGTGTCACCGGGGGCGCCGGAAACGGTGGAACGCACCATGGTGCACTTTACGGCAAACGCCGGATCGAAATAGACCACCTTCATGACGCGGCCAACCGGTATGCCATAGAGTTCGGCAAACAGCTCCTTATTGAAATAATTAATTTTTTTGAGTGACAGATAGTCGGATTCATTCTTGAACATTATATCGACCGTAAGTTCATAGGGGCCGGCGTTCTTGCTCCGGATAACCGCCGCAACCTCCGTCAGGGGCACCGTATTCATGGCCTCACCTCATAAACATTCACTGGAAAAAGCTTCTTGGGGTCGTCCACTTCCATCAGGTGATACACGTTGAACACATACACCTCGCCGCACGGAACGTCCGAGGGGCTGTAGAGCAGCGCCAGGTTTCCCGCAGTGGATATCCTTCCCGGATAACCAAAGTGCAGCAGGGTGCTGCGAACGAAAGAACAAACGTGATTGGCCTCCTGCTGACTGCCGGCGATAACTTCCATGACAAGCCCGAGTTCACACGGCGTGCTGTCTTTTTCCGGTTCCTGGGCGCCCATCACCGCATTCTTGCCGTAGACATGGAAAAGAATGCTGCCGGCAAATCCAGTGGCTTCTTTCACCTTCGTTCGGATCGTATCGAGGACCGAATCGATTGTGCCGATAAGGATCGGGTCCCTTATGCCGGCAATTGAAATCGTCCTGAACCCGGCGTGCTTGACTCCCTCAAGTTTCACCGTGTAGGGTTTTGCGGGAACGAACTTTGTTCCCGTCACTCGGGCGCGACCTCCTTCCAGGGCCTCAAAACGCGTTTCACGAAGATCCAGCAAGCCGCCGGGGCCGGCCAGAGCATAGGGGTCCGTTTTTTCATACAGGGTGTGGGCCGCCGTTGAAAGGCGGGTAAACTGCCTCTGCTCGTTGAGCGACTCCAGCTCGAAACAGTCCTCGAACAAGGTGCCCATTACACAGTCCGAACCGCTGCCGGGCGCGGCCGCGATGGCGGCGCATTCGAGTATCTTGCCCATATGGATCGCAAGGCCCTCATCATAGCCTTTCTGTAAGGCAGGCGCGACGAAAGGTATCGGGTCGTAGCAGCGGCCGCAGAGTATAACCCGGCAATTCCGATCGAGGGCTTCATACAGCGGCTCGACCCCCATCTGGGCCACTATTCGAACACTTTTGGAGACTTCGTCGGGGGTGATTTCCGGCGCCGGGTATAACGGCCGGACCTTCCCCTTTCGCATCGCCCTAATGACGTCTTTTTTACTCACATCGGCATGGATCACGGCCATGCGAAACGTATATCCGCGCTCCCCGGCTATTTCCCTGATAATCGATTCCGTCCACGCGACGTGTTTTTTGGCTCCGGAACCACCGGCAGATCCGATTATGCACGGAATGGAGAGCTTCATCGCGCCTTCGAGCATGAACTCCAGATCGCGCTTGACCGCCGGCCGGCTTGTAAAAGACTTGCCGATGCCCAGATAGTACGGCCCCGGGTCCGTGCTCCCGGCATCAACCGCAATGACATCGGGCTTCTTTTCGATACCTCTGCGGAAAGACTCCTCGGGGAAGCCGTAGCCGAGAATCGCCGTGGGTGAGAGGACCTTGAAAGCGGCTTTTTTCATTCGCAAATCCCCCAATGACGTTTAACTGAAAACTAAGGACTCGAAACCAAAAGCTCTTTTTCCTTTGAAGCAAATAAAAGCATGTGTTCCCTGAAACCGCCAAACCAGGGTGAGCGCCCGATTTTTGAAAGCGGGGCCGAACTTTCCCTGAACATCGATTCGGTCTCTTCCTGTGTCAGGCCTTCCGAGACTTCATAATCGTAGGCTATGGAAACGGGGTCTCGTTGAGGCCTGTCGATTATCCTTGTTATCCCGTAGTTCCCACGGTCCAGAAAGACGCGCGATCCATCCAGCAGAATGAAGCGGGAGCGCGATATCGCATGAACGGACTCCCGGTTCGATTCAAGAAAATCGACCGTGCTCCGCCACTCGGCTTCCGTCTCCGTCGGAAAGCCGAATATGAGAAACAGGAGGTTCCATATGCCCGTATCGTTTGCTGAGTTGAGTATGTCCGCCGTCTCCCGGACCTTCGTCCCCTTGTGCATCAGGTCGAGCATGCGCTGACTCGCCGACTCGAAACCCCACATGAGCAAACGAAGACCTCCCTGGTGGGCCTTTTCGAGTATTTTGCGCGAGAAGCCCGATGGTCTGGCATAAGCGGAAAAATACAGCCCGGCGCTTTTCTTTATAAGGCCGCCGGCGATCCGTTCCATGCGGCGCGGGTTCACCATCTCGTCGACAAGGCAGAAATGGCTTACCGCATATTTGTCCTTCAAGTCGGAAAGCCTGCCTGAAGTTACGGCAGCTCTCTCCTCGCGGTAATCGAGATACGTTCTTTGATGAGTGCAGAAGGCGCAACGCCTCCAGGGGCATCCGCGTGATGCGAGGTAGGGCAGGACCGGGACCGGCGAATGGTATTGTTCCAGTTCAAAATCGGAGAAATCGGGAAGCGGCAGGGCATTCAGGTCGGACACGCCCTCCGACGGATCTCTCGCCGCCTTTCCATCGCGCATACGGATAAGGCCTGGGATGCTGCCCGGCGCCGAAGACGGCCCGCTCCCGCCGTTTGACATCAGCAGGGAGGCAAGAGCAGCCAGACCCTTCTCACCCTCTCCCGCTATCAGGTAATCGATTACAGACGCCGCATCTCCCTCCCTGCGCTCCCCGCCCAGATGGACGGGGACCGGTCCGGCAAGCAGCCGCCCGGGGTCGGGCATAACCGAAAAGGTTGCCCCTCCGAAGACAATCTTTGCGCCAATGGCGCACGGCGATTTTGCAAGCGCGCAATCCGCCTGCGGCGGCTCGCCGCCCGCTTTGCATAGTTTAGCAAGGGCGAGAGCGAAAAAGAGCTGTTGGCTGAAAAGGATGGAAAACCCAACCAGATCCGGTTTGAATGCTTTGACCGGGCCGATCAGTTCATCGAAAAACCTGTTTGCAAGCGGAGGCGCCGGGAGGCCCAGAAAAATCTTCCTTGAAAAATTATCGAAAAGCCCGTTGAGGATCGAACCAAAACCGGAATAGACACCGGCGTGTTCATTATATGACGTGAGATCGAAGAACCGGTCGAGACCCTTCCCGCCGCAAAGAAAATCTTTTGCATCCAGGGTCTTTTGCGCAGTTGCATCAAAATCCATTTTTCGCATGCGCATCCGCAGCCGCTTTTCGCCGAGCCACCGGATCGCCTTTTCGAAATAGGCCAGATTCAGGTCGAAATTGCGCACTTCGACGCCGCCCATTGTCCGGATATGAGACTTGAGGGCCGCAATGCCCAGGGGCGGGCTCGCCGGAAACATGGCAGGCGGAAACACCAGCGCTATTCGCATTCGGTTAGTTTTTAGTTTTGAGTTTTGAGTTTTGAGTTACCAGCTGACCGCTGCAATTTTACCCTTGAAGGAGGATTATGCGAGTGTTTTTTTCCGAAAATGCACGCCAAAATCAACCGCCGAGACGCGGAGGACGCGGAGTTTGTCCGGGCTCCCCTCGGCCCCGCGGTTGATCTCTATCCTAAGTTACGGCCATGTCAAAGGCTAATCCAAGATATTGAAACATTGGAATTCAGTTCCAGAAGTGATTCACCACGAGCGAAAAGGCTACGAAAGAAAAATTGCACCATAGGCGCGAGCATGCGCTGCCTCTCTGTGATCTTTTCTCCGTGCCCTCAGTGTCTGCGGTGCTAAACAGGGGCGTCAGCGGGTTTTGACATTGTGAGAGAAAAACTCTCGGAACGGGTTGGCATCAATCTAAAATCCCAAATCCACCCAGCCGTTAACATGGCTCTAACCATTGCCTAATCGGCGGCATTATGCCAGAATTGGTGCTACGCGAACGCTATTAAACGCTTTTTTATAGCCGGTTGCAAATGAGGACAAGGCTGCAGCATGACAGCTCCATATAAAGAGATGCCAAACCCCGTAATCTACCTGGACAACGCCGCCACGACCTACCCGAAACCGCCTTCCGTACTTGAAAAGATGTTATCGACATATAAACAGAAAGGCGTTTCGCCGGGGCGTGGCGGCTATGACATGGCAGTAGAAGCCGATGAGATGGTCAGTGGGGTAAGGCGCAAGCTGGCCGGGTTTTTCGGTGCACAGGATTCCAACCGGGTAGTTTTTGCAGCCAATGCAACCGATGCGCTTAACCTGGTGCTGCAGGGATGTATAGAACCGGGCGATCACATAGTTTCGACCCGTTTGGAACACAATTCGGTGCTGCGGCCCCTGCACCACATGCGTGAGCAGGGCCTCATCGAGTACGACCTGGTTGGATTCGATGAAAAAGGATTCGTCAACCCCGAAAAAATCGCGCAGACGATTCGAGCCAACACCAGGGCCGTGGTCGTCTGCCATGCCTCTAATGTGCTCGGCACGGTCCAGCCGATTGAAGAAATCGGGCGGGTGTGCGCCGACCGCGCTGTGCCGTTGATTGTTGACGTGGCTCAGAGTGCCGGGGTGGTTCCTTTCAACATGACGGAATGGAAAGTTGCCGCCGTTGCCTTCACCGGTCACAAGTGCCTCATGGGCCCGGTCGGCATCGGCGGATTGGTTCTGCAACCCGGCCTGGACGTTCGGACCACGCGTTTCGGCGGCACCGGCGTTGACTCGGAGAGTCTCTTCCACACACAAACATTCCCCTATCGGCTCGAAGCCGGTACATTGAATTTTCTGGGCATAATCGGCCTGTCCGAAGGGCTGGATTATGTGCTGTCGGAGGGGCAGGACGTTATCCACTCCAGGGAAATGAAACTTCTGAGAAAACTCCGTGACGGCCTGTCCAAGGTGGATGGAATAGAACTCTACAGCGCGGACGATCTTTCCGGGCACATCGGAGTGTTGACGGTCAATGTGCGCGGGACCAGCTCGCAGGATGTCGGCACCATCCTGGACGCGGATTACGGAATCGCCGTCCGCGCCGGCTTGCAGTGCGCACCGCTGGTGCATCTCGATCTAGGGACCCACCCTCATGGCAGTGTGCGTTTCAGCCTGGGACCCTTCACTTCCAGTGGAGACATTGATGCGGCAATTGACGCAATGACGGAGATTGCCGGAGCACGAACGAAGAAATGATCGTTTCATCAAAATAGAGAATGCGAACCTTCAGTTCATATTCGGCTGATCCCTCGTACAGGAGAGAAGATGAAGAGCGTCAAGTTGACCGTAAACGGCATTGAAAGACACTTTATCGCGGATGAGGATAGAGTGCTTCTGGACTTACTCAGGGAAGATCTGAGCCTCACCGGCGCCAAGCAGTCCTGCGACCGCAAAGGCCAGTGCGGCGCCTGCATGGTGATTGTGAACGGAAAAGCCGTGCTTTCCTGCCTGACAAAGGTCTCTTCTTTAGACGGGGCACAGGTCATTACCATTGAGGGGCTGGGAACACCGGACAATCCCCATCTCATCCAGGAAGCATTTGTGCTGGCAGGAGCAGTGCAGTGCGGGTTTTGCACGCCGGGCATGATCATGGCCTCAAAGGCTCTTCTCGACACTAATCCGGATCCCGGCAAAGAAGAAATAAAGCGGGCCCTGCGCCGTAATCTCTGTCGGTGCACGGGCTACAAGAAGATAATCGAGGCCGTTCAGCTCGCAGGCCGTTTCCTGCGAGGCGAGATCACTCCCGACGCAGCACGGCCCAGCTTGAAAGAAGGCATAATGGGCATCTCCCATCCACGTCCATCGGGTCTGGCCAAGGCCTGCGGGACCGCCCATTTTACAGCGGACATCAGGATTAACGGAGCGCTGGAGTTGGCGGTGCTGCGCAGTTCGGTACCCCATGCCCGCATCGGCAGGATAGACAGCTCAAAGGCGGAATCGATGCCCGGTGTAGTCGGCGTGGTGAAGGCTTCGGACATCACGGGGACCAATATTCTCAAATACCTCAGGGCCGACCGTCCCGTGCTCTGCGGCGATAAAGTCCGCTACATAGGCGACCCGATCGTGGCGGTAGCAGCCGAAACCAAGGCACAAGCCGAAGCCGCCCTGACGTTCATCGAGGTGGACCTCACCCCCTTGCCGGTGCTCGACAGCCCGGAGGCTTCCCTTGCCGAGGATGCGCCCCAGCTTCATGATGAATTTCCAAACATCTGCCTCGATCAGCCGCAAATAAAGGGCGATGCCCAGGCGGCGCTGCAGGAGTCAGCGGCGGTCGTCGAAGCCAGGTTCCAAACCCAGATCAACCATCAGGCGCCCCTGGAGCCCGAGGCAACCGCAGCCTACTGGGAGGGCGACCCGGCGGCGGATGAGGATGCCAAGCTGGTGATAATAGGACGCAGCATCAACATCCATTATCATCTGGGCATGCTTCAGGAGGCGCTCGGGTGGGATAACATGAGCTACCGGGAGGCGTATTCCGGCGGTCAATTCGGCATCAAACTCGATATCATCTCCGAGGGCATCGCCGGGGCCGCAGCTATTCATTTCAAGCGCCCGGTCCGCTACATACCCGGCCTGACCGAAAGCATGCTGATGACATCCAAACGCCATGCCTACAAAATGGACGTCAAGCTCGGCGCCGACGCTCAGGGTCGAATTACCGCCTACCGCAACGATATACTGGTGGACAAAGGCGCCTACTATTCAATAGGCCACGTGCTGATCATGCGCTCGCTGCTGATGCTGTCGGGCTCCTACCATATACCGAATGTGGACGCCAGGGCGAGGCTGGTCTATACCAATAATCCCTGGGGCAGCGCTGCCCGGGGCGCCGGCCCGCCCCAGGTTAACTTTGCGCTGGAATGCGCCGTTGAGATGCTGGCCGACAAGCTCGGCATGGATCCCCTGGAATTTCGGCTCCAGAACTCACTGAAGCCGGGCCAGAGCAAATCCACCGGCCGGGTCGTGACCGAGTGGCCGCTGCCGGAACTGCTGGAGGCGATCCGACCTCATTACGGGCGTGCCGTAGAAGAGGCAAAGAATTACCGCAACGGGCCGGTCAGGCGTGGTGTGGGTCTGGCCACCGGCTCTTTCGGCATAGGCGGGCCTGGAGATGTTTCCGTGGCCGCCGTGGAGCTGGACCCGGATGGAGGCGTGAGCGTCTTTGCGGCCGCCGCCGACCCCGGCGAGGGAAACGATTCCATGTTGCTTCAATTGACCGCCGAGTTCATGGGCCTTCCCTTCGAAAAAGTGCGTGTGCATACTCGTGATACCGACTACACCGCGGCAAGCGGTCCGGCCGCAGGCAGCCGCATAACCTACATGATCGGAAGTGCTTTGCTGGATGCCTTGAGTCAGTTGCAAAGCGCCATGAATGAGACGGGGGCGAAAAATTCGGACGCTCTGGCGGTAGCCGGCAAGCCCTCCCGGTATCTTGGACGCAAGAGAAACGAAGACGCAGGCCCCCTCGACCCTAAGACAGGCCAGGGACCTTCCTTCGAATCCCAGGTGCACGCCGTGCAGATGGCGGAGGTGGAGGTGAATACTGAGAGCGGCGAGGTCAAGATTCTGAAAATGACGGCGGCGGTGGATGCCGGAACAGTCATCAACCCTCAGAACCTGACCGCCCAGTTGGAAGGGGGCCTCGACATGGGGGTCGGCTATGCGCTGCGGGAGCAATATATCGCAGGAAAAACCAAAGACTGGATCAGCTTCAAATTCCCCACCATTAACCACAGTTTCGACGTTGAAACGATAATCCGGGAAACACCCCGGCCCAAGGGACCGATGGGCGCCACCGGAGTCGGAGAGATGTGCATGGTTCCCACCGCGCCGGCGGTGATCAACGCCATAAAGAATGCCACCGGTATCTGGATCTGCGATCTGCCCGCCACTCCGGACAAGATCAAGGCGCGTGCAGCCGCGTTGCAGCAAGAAAAATGAATAAGGATTCCAAACCGGGCGAAACGAATCCGGGCCTGCAGGCGCGGTGCATCGCAGGCCGTGAGATCGTCTTTGACGGAGAAGGTTTTTTTAACGATTTCTTCGACTGGTCCGAAGAGGCATTTGAGATTTTGGCAAAAGAAAGCGGTATCGACTGCATCACGGAGCAACACCGGCGGGTGGTCCGTTTCCTGCGCGAGTATTATGCTTACCACGGCCGCAGCCCGCTAAATCATCAGCTCAGAAACGGGACCGGCCTGAGCGCTTTGGAAATGCAGCAGCTCTTTCCTGAAGGCATCAAGCTTGGGGCAAGGAGGCTGGCCGGGCTTCCCAACCCCAAAACCTGCAGTTAGTTCCGGATTTATCGTAACCGAGAATAGAAATAGTGTGTTTGAGAGTGCCGTCACGGCGGAGAAAATAAAATTCTCATGCAGCATGTGTTTCTTCGTCCAGCTTTTGCACTTCCTCCTGATAGCGGGCAAGCAGGTCTTCCATCCCCAGTGTGCCGACGAATCCAATTTTCTTGTCTTCTATTGGAATTCGTCCGAAGCCGGTTTCCAGAAACTTCATAAGTGCATCGGAAAGGCTCTCATCCGGCGCAACGCTTACGGGCGGCAGCATCAGATCTCTCAGAATCAGCAGGTCCGAAACCGATTCCTCGAATATCACGCCCCTGATCTCCGGCAGGGACAGTATCCCGACAAGATGGAAATCATCATCCACAACCGGGAAGAAAGAGTCGCGCGAATTGGTAATCAGCCGTTTCAGCTGAGTAAAGGTCATGTCTTCCGGAAGAATGGTTACGGGAACATCCGGGTTATGCACCTCTTTTACCGTCAAACTCTTCAGGATATTGATTACACGATCTGACTGGTGGGCCGGAGAATGAAATTTGTTGAGGACCTGTTTTTCGTAGAGGCTCCATCTCTGAGAGAGCAGAATTGCGATAACCGAAGTAAACATGATTGGCACAATGAGTTTGTAGCCGGCGGTCATTTCGCAGACCATGAGAAGGGCTCCGAGCGGCGCCTTTGCAACACCGGCGAAGAATGCCGCCATGCCGACAAGGGCGAACGCACCCGGTGAACTCACAATTTCAGGAAACCACATGTGCGCGATTTGCCCGACAGCCCCGCCCAGCATGGCGCCGATGAACAGAGACGGCCCAAAAACGCCTCCACTGCCTCCGGACGAAATGGTGAACGAGGTTGCCGCGATTTTAAGGAAGGCCAGGGTGAACATGAACACTACAGGCAGTTCACCCATCAGGGCCTTTTGAATGGTGCCGTAGCCTCCGCTCAGAACCTGGGGGTGCCACAGCCCGACCAGCCCGACCAGAATGCCCCCCAATGCCGGAACCAACGCGCGTCTTATCGGGAGTTTCCGGAAGAAGCGGTCTCTCAGGCCGTAAAAAACCTTGACGTATACGTATCCGAAAGGAACGCAAACCAGCCCGAGAGCCGCATATAAAAGCAGTTCCCAGGCGCTTGAAAACTTTATGGCCGGGATCGCGAATATCGGCTGGTGGCCGAAGATGCCTGCAAAGAGAGCATAGGAAACCGACGACGAAATGATGCAGAGCACGACCCCTTCGGCTTCGAGGTCCTCACGGTAAAGAACTTCGACCGAGGTCAGGGCGCCCCCCAAGGGAGCGCGAAAAATAGCTCCCAGTCCTCCGGCGCACCCGGCCAGAAGCATGAGCCTTCTTTCCCGAATGTTGAGCTTGAGGGTGCGCCCGAACCATGAGCCTATCCCTGCTCCAATTTGCGCTATGGGGCCTTCCCGTCCCGCGCTTCCCCCTGTTGCAAGAGTAATTACGGAAGCGATCCCCTTGATAAAGGGAACACGCGTCCGCACGAGTCCCTGCTTATTATGGAAGGCGTCGATGAAAGCATCCGTTCCATGTCCTTCCGCTTCGGGGGCCCAGGTATAGACAATCAGGCCTGAGAGCAGTCCCCCGATTGCCGGAAGCAAGGCGAGCAGCCAGGGCCGCAGAGAAGTGGCCGCCGTGAAGGGGACGAGATGTTCTCCCGCAGGCTTTGAGACTACATAGCCGGCGAGATACTCCAGGGCAAAAAAGGTAGTCCATTCCAGAAGAAAGAAAACTATTGCGGCCATAAGCGCGCTCAAGGCGCCGATCGCCGCGCCGTAGACAAACCAGCGGAAGAATTTGTGTCTCTGGAAAGTTTTTGAGAGCGCAGCGCTCCACTTTCCCAGCGCAATCCGACCGGCTTTTTCGTCTCCTGCGGCCTGATTTCCTGTTTCCAAATCGCATGATCCTGTGAATAAGACTCAACAAGATTGTTAATTATACAATTGAGCGCAGCTTTATAGCACCTCTACGCCGGATATTCCATCGCCATGGCAAACCATTACATGTTTCTTCGAAATTGTCCGCCGAATGCGCACGCAAGGAACACACACCGCCGTCATGGTTTCAAAGGGAAAAGCGCCGGCAACCGAAAATATCCTCGGGGTGATAACAAAGGAACGAATAGCCGATCTAATCGAACAAAACGTGGCTTCTTACGAAGAGTAGCGAATTGGGAATTTCAACTTGGGACCAGCAAACCGGCGAGGTCGTTCAAAAATCAGCTTCCTGTTACCCTTTTAGCCCTGCAATTTTTACCGCCCCGCGGTGATATCCATCAGGGAAGAGATCGCCGAATTCCTCGATGTCAATGCCATTGTCGCCGCATGTGTCATAGATGGTCGGGATTTCACCCGTCTTTTCAAATCGGGCGCGCAGGTAATAGATGATTTTCCAGTGTTTTTCAGTAAGAGGCCCGGCCATCTTTGTTTCTTCCCATTTGTGCTCGGCAAAATCCACGTTCCATTCGGAGGGATCGACCAGAAACCCTCTCACATTCGTCCGGTAGACATGAGAAGAAGGCGTAGCGGAAACCGCATCTTTGGGACTGACATTTTCCGGGTCCGAGCACAATCCGGCAAGCTTGCAGGCGCCTCGAAGATAACCCACAGGGAAAAGCTTCTGCAGATCCGCTATACCCAGTTTCCGGGCCCTGCAGGCCTTATGAACAACAGGGCATTTGCCGGTTTCCAGATAAAACTCCCTGATGAACCATAATATGTCCCAATGCGCTTGAGTAAGCCCGCCTGTTATTCCGGCACTGGGAGCCATGCCTTCAGCAAAGCTTCTGTCCCATTGGTCGGGATGCAGCAGGAAATCATCATCATCGACCTCGTACTTCTTTCCTTTGAATTCAAACGTTTTCAAATTATCTCCTTTGGCTTCAAAACAGGTGAAATGGATTTTCGGGCTGGACCCTGAATTAAAAACTCGATCAGTCCCAGTCTTTCCCGGATCTATCGGCCGTTATGAGGACTGTTTTTGAAGTTGCACTATGCCCGATAAAACTTCCCGAAACAACTCCAAAACCCAAGAACCATATAGTTCCCATTAAAGATGCAAGTCGCCCCTATTGGTAACAATATGAGTCTGCTTCGTCAAGCGTTGCAAGGAAGGAGGAAAAAGCGGGGAGCGGGAGAAAAATATGTGCCTGGTGTCAGGAGCCTGGTTTTTGAACTGAAAACTAAAACAGAAAAACGTTGAGTCGTCTCTTGCCGGGTTTTCGACCGGTGGTGAGACAATATCCCACGAGAACGAAAGTGATCATTCACCGGGCAACACCGGCAGTGAAATCGTTCGACTATGACGGGCAGAGGGCCGGCGAGACTTTTCCGTCCCCCGCCCTCCGTTTCCCGGCTATCCGGCCGGGCACGCCTTTTAAGCGCAGCCCTGCATCAGATTCATCAAAGTCCGGGTCAGCTCCTCCAGATAAAACGGCTTCTGAATGTATGCGTGAACACCCATCTTCATCGATTCACGTTTCATCCACTGGTCGTCATATCCGGTCATGAAAACAAATGGGGTTTCAGGGTACACGGTTGAGACATGGCGAAGCAAATCGAGTCCGGATTCTCCCGGTATGTTGAAATCCGAGACGACCATGTCATATTCGGAAAGTTTGAGAAGGTTGCGAGCCTCTTCGGAACTGACGGCCAGATCATGTTCGAGGCCAACTGATTCCAGATACTCACTCATTAAGTGCAGAAAGTCCTCATCGTCATCGACTAGCAGGATTCCAGCCATGGTCTTTTTATCCTTTCCTTTTTGACCACAATCCCGGTTCAGATTTTACGAGGCAAAGGCGACGATCTACCACTTCAATGGCTATAATTTGGATCACTTGACGGCTCAGACGCTTGACTGAGCGATTCAGTTCAATGCAGGAATCCACCTCCTGGAATAGTTTTTAGTTTTTAGTTTTTAGTTTTCAGTTGAATCCCGAAGCTGTGAGGGTTTTGCAATTAACACACCAAACCCTGGTTGCCTCGAATCGGTAGTCCCCTTAGTGCTTCCGACCCCCGAGCACCCATCCCGGCGCGACATTCAACGCCAAGCCCCTGTGGACCTGGAGACGTTTAGGTGAACTGCCTTCCCGGTATTCGAGCGCGCATTAATTCAGATGAAAGGGATAATTCGATGGATAAAGCCAGTTAATCTATATGAACGGAACTTCATCGCGGATTTCCGTCATGTTTTTGGCCCCTGTTATAAGATTTTGACAGTCATATGTCAGATCTTGCACCATGGCCCCTGGTGTTACTCCCGGATCAACTTAACGGTCCGTGATTCGTCTTCAAATCACACAACACATCCCCTCAGCCTTTTGATCCCCAGGGGCGGAATGTTTTTTCATTCCTTTTTTTTGAGATTTCACATTGCGCGGCGCTCCGAGTCCTGACTCAGGCAGTTTGAATAGTCCCTGAGATCAGTGATACCAGTGGCCGTACATCAACCCCAGTATTCCTATTACGATGAGATAAACAGCGACAACATAATTAAGAAGCTTTGGAGCCAGCAGGATCAAAATTCCGGCAACCAAAGATATCAGGGGTTCCGGTATATGAGGTATGTTGATCATCACTTCTCCTTTCAAAAGGCAGTAATCTCTTGTTTTTTGTTAAGCCTACACTTTTAAAAGTAAACCGGGGAACAGGGATTGTTCGTTCCCTCTCATCCGCCGTTTCTTCTCACACAGATGAAAACATACCACGAATTTCCATCCGGCGCACACGGTCACCTTCGGTCCGAAGCGGTTCCTTATGAGAGAACCGGCCGCAAAATTGCAAACATTCGCCCGGCCGGACAGGCTGGAAACCACGGTAACAATCGATTACTGTCAGTCGAATGCCGATGAGAAAGGGGGGACGGCAGCAGGAGGGGCAGCCGCGGGTGTCAGAATTCACAAACGGGATGAAACTCAAATTTAATAATGATTCGCCTGCGCGAACTGTTATACTGCTTCCGGGCGATGATTTTTGAGAGTTGTAAAGACAGTAAGATTCGGGAAGGGGTAGGTATGGAGACTGCGATTTTTATAATTGGAGGACTGGTTTTCTGGTTCGTTATGAGCAAATGGGTATTGCCTAAACTCGGCATCCCCACCTGAATGTCGGCTTCCTGTAGGACCGGTGGTCCCACCAAACACGAAGAGCAGGACACATAGGGGCTGATCCCCGAGCCCGCGAATGGTCCGGATAGACAACCTGATGCAAATTTTCATTGATGCTTAATGTATTTTATCCGGCAAACTTTCGGTATTGCCGTACTTTTTTTCCGGAAATACCGCACGGGCTTCTCTCACGAACAAAGACCTGAGCTTATCCCAGAAATCTCCACCCAGTACGAACAGGCTGGTCAGAAACATGCCGTCCGCGCAAAGATTCACCCAAAGGCGGGCGGCAGAAGCATCCGGGAGCCACCTCGGGACATAAGCCATGATGTAGGCCGGCACGATCGGCAAGACAAACATAACCAAGCCGGTTATGTGGCGTACTCTACCGATCTGCCCCGAAGGCTTAATGCTGCCGATCCAGCTTTTCACCCTGCCCACGATGCGCTCGAAATTCTCTTTGCCCATTATTGCCGCGGCGGGAATCGCCATGACCTCGAAGCCGAAAAAGAGCAGCCCGCACAGGGCGGTTTTCAGGGCCGCAGGCCAGGAGGTCTGGGACACGGGATAGACCCCGAGGGGAAGAATAAGGCCGATTACCAGCAATGTTAAACCGGTGACCATCCGGACATTGGCCCTCATCCGTTTCTCTCCTCTGCAAGGCGTTGCCTGTCAATTGGGAGTGTGTTCATGTCAACATACCGGCGATGATAAAGGCACATCAAGAGCTTTTTGGCAAGGCGAAAGTCCCGGCGTTTCGGCAACATTCAGGCTGTAAGTTTTATCACTCATCACTCATCACTCATCGCGACCCTCAGGGTTATGAAGGTTAGAATGAAAAAACCTGCATTTTGCCGCTTCTATTTCCGTTTGTATTGCCGCTTCTATTGCCGCTTCTATTGCCGTTTTGCAGGGCCGGCTCACGCTTGCTATAAATGTTTAGGATGGTATTGAAATGGCTGAGATGAGTTGAGGTTCTGGATTCGCGATCGTCTCCGGAAATTTGGGGATATTTCTGCGAATTCACACCCAATAAAATCAAGCACTTGCGGGATCGCACCTGAATTTGGCCTGAATTTGCAGGTGAACAGTTATTTTGAGGTGTAAAATCAGATACTTGTCTCGCGCAATCCGTCCTGTGCGGGAAGCAACATTTTACACGCAAAGCCGTGAGGAAGTCCCCGGGGGTTTGACGCGAAAAAGTCGTTTGTGCTGCTCTCCCGCTGCCGCGATTCTCATTCTTCTCTTTTCGCGGCTTCGCGTGGACAAAATACTGAAGGCCGGAGAGGACCCTCAGGAAACCGAGGCATTGACACTGGAAACGAGCCTTTGCTTTTTGAGCTTATTGTTGACGACCTGCACTAATCGAATTAGTTTAGGGAAAATGACGTTTCAGCTTACCGACTGTGAGCTTCCGGAGCCGTGCATACCGATGATACCAGCAACCTATGCAGGGACGCAAACTCGTAGCTGCCTCACTGGAACGGAAGCAGACCCGAGAACGATTCGGATGGACCCTCACCGGAAGAACAGCGTCAGGTCTTTCCAGGCTGATCCTAGAATTTCGGATCAGGCGGGTTAGCTTTGTAAACTCAAACTCAACAAGAGGACCAAGGATGCACGAGCGAGATAAATCTGCCATGGTTGATGCCGATAGCTCTTCCCCAACCGATTCGGTCAATCCTGCCGCCGATTCCAGACAGGGACACGACAAATCTGCCGAGCCAGTCACCAATGCCGGTGAATCTTCCGAAGCCTGCGAACTTTCCGCCTGCACTCCGGTGAGGCCGAACACGGATACGGCAAGCGGGCCTGTTGCGTCCGATACGGCATACCCATATGATCCCGATCCCTTATCCTCGACGATTAACGACACCGCAGTTCCCCCCCGGGGACCTGCACACGAAACCATATGCGAGTCAACAGCCGATCCCGGCGCCATTGAAGCCGTGGCTGGAGGCTATTACTCCACTCCATTCGACATTCTCGGCATACACTTTCTGACCGGTGACGCTACGGGCCTGGTCATCCGCACTGTTCAGCCACAGGCTCAAAATGTTTCCGTGATGCGCCTGGGTATAGAGTTCCCCATGAAGTGCGTGCATGCCGATGGCGTTTTTGAAGCCGTATTTCCGGGCGAGACTGAGTTTTTCCGCTACAAATTGGTTATTTCGCTTCCCGACGGCACGACCTATCTGATTGAAGACCCATACCGCTTCCCGCCGCTCCTGACCGAATTCGATCTGCACCTTTTTTCCGAGGGCAATCACTTCCAGCTCTACGAGAAGCTCGGTGGGCATCTGGTCAATCACGAGGGTGTATCCGGGGTCAATTTCACGGTGTGGGCGCCCAGCGGTGAGCGGGTTAGCGTCATAGGCGATTTCAACCAGTGGGACGGGAGGCGCCATCCCATGAGGCCCCGGGGGGCATCCGGTTTATGGGAGTTATTCATCCCCGGTCTGGTTCAAGGCGACCTGTACAAATTCGAAATAAAGACCTCATACAAAGGATACACAGCGATAAAGTCCGATCCCTTCGGCTTCATGTCCGAGTTGCGGCCCAAGACCGCCTCCGTTGTATGGGATCTGGAACGCTACCGGTGGAACGATGCCGAGTGGATGGCGGCGAGAAAAGAACACCAGAGGCTCGACGGGCCGATAAGCATCTACGAAGTGCATCTTGGTTCCTGGCAGAAGGAGCCTCACAAAGACTTGGTTCAACGCTGGCTTACCTACCGGGAACTGGCCGAGAAGCTGGTGCCGTACGTGAAGGAGATGGGGTTTACGCACATGGAACTCATGCCCATAACCGAGCATCCCCTCGACGGCTCGTGGGGCTACCAGACAACCGGATATTATGCCCCAACCTCACGGCACGGCAATCCGGACGATTTCCGGTATTTCATTGATGCTGCGCACCGGGCCGGAGTTGGAGTAATCTTGGACTGGGTGCCCGCGCACTTTCCCAAGGACTCCCACGGCCTGTCCTTCTTCGACGGCACCCATCTCTATGAGCATGCCGACCCGCGTCAGGCCGTGCATAAGGACTGGGACACACTGATATACAATTACGGCCGGAACGAGGTGCGCGCCTTCCTGCTTTCAAGCGCGCTGTTCTGGCTCGACAAGTATCACATTGACGGCCTGCGGCTGGATGCGGTTGCCTCGATGCTCTACCTGGACTACTCGCGCGAAGAGGGGGAATGGATTCCAAACCAGTACGGCGGCCGCGAAAACCTGGATGCGGTAAGTCTGCTCAAGCGTTTCAACGAACTCTCCCACGAACGGTTTCCGGACGTGCTGACCTTTGCCGAAGAGTCCACGGCCTGGCCGATGGTCTCGCGACCCGTATACGTCGGCGGCCTGGGGTTCGATCTCAAGTGGAACATGGGCTGGATGCACGACATGCTGGAGTACATCAGCAAAGAACCGGTACACCGCAAATTTCACCACAACCACCTGACCTTTTCGCTGCTCTATGCATTCACTGAGAACTTTATCCTGCCTTTCTCCCATGACGAAGTGGTGCACGGCAAAGGCTCGATGCTGTCAAAAATGCCGGGCGACTACTGGCAGAAGTTTGCCAACCTGCGAGCGCTTTATAGCTATATGTACGGCCATCCCGGCAAGAAGCTGCTTTTCATGGGCTCTGAGTTCGGGCAATGGAAGGAATGGAATCATGAAGACAAGCTGGACTGGGTGCTGCTTGATTTCGAGTCGCACTGCAAGTTACAGCAGTACGTGAAGGATTTGAACAGGATCTATGTTACCGAGACTGCCCTTCATGAGGTGGATTTCAGTTGGGAGGGGTTCCAGTGGATTGACTTCCACGATGTGGATAACAGCATAATCTCGTTTATTCGCAAGGCCAGGGACCCGAACGATTTTGTCCTGGTGGTGGCGAACTTTACACCGGTGGTTCGGAATGGCTACCTGGTGGGCGTGCCGGAGCCGGGGCTCTACCGTGAACTGCTCAACAGCGACTTGGCATCCTATGGCGGCAGTAATGTAACCAATTTTGGCGGAGTATACTCGGAACCCAGGTCCTGTCAGGGCCAGTATCATTCGATCATGCTTACTTTGCCGCCCCTGGGAGTGATCTTCCTGAAGCGCGAAAAGAATATATAAATCAGGGACGTTTGGACCGGCATCAAACCGAAATTCCGCGCTCATTAGATCCTGATTGGGAGCAGAAAATGTATATCGTTCAAATTGCTTCGGAGTGCGCCCCGGCTGCCAAAGTGGGAGGTCTGGGCGATGTAATTTTTGGCCTTAGCCGAGAACTGCAAGTCCGCGGCAACTACGTGGAAGTTATTTTGCCCAAGTATGACTGCATGCGCTACGACCACATCTGGGGACTGACGAAGGTTTTTCCTGATTTGTGGGTGCCCTGGAACCGCGCGGCCATTCATTGTTCGGTGTGGTATGGAGAAGTGCATGGCTTGCGCTGCTTCTTTATCGAACCGCATTCCCAAGAAAACTTTTTCAATCGGGGCGATTTCTACGGCTACCTTGACGAAGCGAAGCGCTTTACTTTCTTCAGCAAGGCTGCGCTGGAGTTCCTGCTCAAAAGCAACCGACGTCCCGAGGTCATCCACTGCCACGACTGGCAAACCGGGATCGTGCCCGTCCTGCTCTATGAGATGTACAAGTTCGCAGGGATGTGGAATCAGCGGGTGTGCTACACAATACACAATTTCAAGCACCAGGGATGTACCGGTCAGGATGTGTTGTGGGCGACGGGGCTAAACCGTCCTGAGTACTTCCTGCACTACGACCGCCTGCGTGACGGGTTCAACCCGAACGCGGTGAACCTGATGAAAGGCGGCATAGTATATTCGAATTATGTGACCACCGTTTCACCCCAGCACGCATGGGAGAGTTGCTGCGACAATCAGGGATTTGGACTGGGTCATACATTGCAGATTCACCAGGCCAAGTTCGAAGGCGTACTTAACGGCATAGACTACGACGTATGGAACCCGGAAATCGACCCTTATATCCCTGCCCGATACAATATTGAAACCCTTCAGGAAAAGTATCGAGATAAAGAGGCCCTGAGGGACCGGCTGCTGCTGCGAAAGAGCGTCAAGCCCATTATTGCCTACGTGGGCCGGTTGGACACTCAGAAAGGGTTGCACCTGGTCCGGCACGCGCTATTTTACTGCCTGAACACCGACTCGGCCCAGTTCGTGCTCCTGGGCAGCAGTCCGGAGCCGGCTATAAACGCCTATTTCTGGCAAATCAAAAACCAGCTCAACGACAACCAGGACTCCCATCTGGAGATCGGTTACAGCGAGGAACTTTCCCACCTGATATACGCCGGCGCCGACATGCTGATCATGCCCAGTATGTTCGAGCCGTGCGGTCTGCCGCAAATGATCGGCTTGAAATACGGCACCGTCCCCATCGTGCGTGCCGTGGGTGGTCTCGTAGATACCGTGTTCGACCGGGACTACTCCGACAAACCGCCCGAAGAGCGCAATGGCTACGTCTTTCACCAGACCGACAATGACGCTGTTGAATCGGCGCTGCGCCGGGCAATCGGGTTGTGGTATTCATACCCGGACGAGTTTCGCCAGGTCATGATAAACGGGATGCGCCATGACCATTCGTGGAAGGGCGCCGGGGAGAAGTACCTGTCTATTTACGAACACATCCGTCATAAGTAAAATATTGGGTCCTGAAAGCATGCAGCTCCGTTTGGAGTCTGTGTGCCGGCCATGGATACCATAGGAATGAGAGCGGCTTTTCTGCCGGAAGTGTTCATTGAAATACCGGCCGCCGATGTGCAATTTAGCCTAAGGAGTGGATTGAATATGAAAGATTTGCCAGAATACGTTGACGGCCTTCCGAACATCTCAGGAGAAGAAAAACTGTGCGTGGAGGCAATGAAGGCCAACCGGGGGAATATTTATCTGAATGAAAGCGGAATCGATTTTGGACGCATTCGGAGTACATTCGCCATAGCCCTGCACATGCACCAGCCGCTCATTCCGGCGGGAGGGTCAGATCTGCGCACAGCCGAGATTATCAGCAATCTCCAGTACATGATGGAAAACCAGCAGATAGGCGATAACCACAACGCACCGGTGTTCCTGTGGTGTTATAAGAGGATGGGTGAGTTCATTGCCCAGCTCATGAACGAAGGGAAGCAACCGCGTGTTATGCTGGAATACTCAGGGACCCTGCTGCACGGATTGCGCAAGATGGGGGCAAACGACGTTCTGGACAGCCTCAAGATAATTACCCAGAACCATGACTACCGGCGAGCGGTGGAATGGCTGGGGGCACCGTGGGGCCACGCCGTTGCTCCTTCTACGCCTACTCAGGATTTCACCCTGCATGTCAAAGCCTGGCAGAACCACTTTGCGGCAATTTTCGGCTTGGAAGCACTGAGCCGCGTTCGCGGTTTCTCACCTTCCGAGATGGCTTTGCCCAACCACCCGGATGTGGCGTACGAATTCGTCAAATCCCTGAAGAACTGCGGCTATCAGTGGGTCCTGGTGCAGGAACATTCGGTGGAGCGGCCCGATACCGGCGGCGGGCCGGAACGCAAGCACATACCTCATCGCCTCGTGTGCCGAAACTCCAAAGGCGAGACGGCGAGCATCATTGCCATTATAAAGACCCAGGGCAGCGACACCAAGCTGGTTGCCCAGATGCAGCCCTACTATGAAGCCCTGGGGCTTTCCCGCTGGGAGCTGGCGGGCAGACAGGTCCCGCCCCTGGTCACGCAAATCGCCGATGGAGAGAACGGCGGGGTGATGATGAACGAGTTCCCGTCCAAGTATCTCGAGGTCATGCGGGCTTCCAGCGGCTCGGAAGTCCCTGCGGTGAACATCACCGAGTACCTTGAGTACCTGTTCTCGATTGGCGTAAAAGAAGAAGATCTCCCCGTGCTCCAGCCCATCATGCAAAAACGCATCTGGGACCATTTCAAGCCGGGTGACGGCCCGGAGGAGATGAACCGTGTGATCGAAAAGCTCAGGAAAGAGGATAACCGTTTCAGCATGGAGGGAGGCAGTTGGACGAACAATCTCTCCTGGGTGCGCGGCTATGAGAATTTGCTGGGCCCCATGGAAAGGGTCAGCTCACTTTTTCACGAAAAGGTCACCCGCAAAGGCATCTCCAGCAGCGAACATCGCTACCGAAACGCCCTGTTTCACCTTCTGACCTCCCAGACGAGCTGCTACAGATACTGGGGCGAGGGGTTGTGGACCGAATATGGACGCGAAATCTGCCGACGGGAGGAGGACATCCTCAATTACGACTTCTGACGAGCCAATCGGCCGCCGCATTTTCTAAGAACTGAAAACTGAAAACTAGTATCATGATTGATTTGCCTGAATACATAAACGGCCTCCCCAATATCAGCGGCTCCGAAGGGGTGATCGAGGCGGCGGTCCGCGCCTCACGGGGAAGGTCCGTATTCCTGAGCGAAAGCGGCATCGATTTCGGAAACGCCCGCAGCAGTTGCTCCATAGCATTGCATATGCACCAGCCGCTCATTCCCGCCGGAGGCCCCGGCAGGGGCTCCGATATGCGAAACGAGCCGCTGATAGGAAATCTCCAGTTCATGCAGGAAAGTCCCTACGAGGAAGAACGGCACAATGCGGAGATATTCCGGCAATGCTACCGGCGAATGGGCGAGTTTATTCCGCAGTTGGTGGAAGAAGGCGGGAATCCCCGTGTCATGCTCGATTACACGGGAACCTTGCTCGACGGTCTTTTCCGGATGGGCGCGCGCGATGTGATCGATTCACTCAGGACCATCACATGCAACCCGCGGTATCGCAGGTGCGTGGAATGGCTGGGCACGACGTGGGGACACGCCGTGGCGCCCTCCACTCCTCCTCAGGACTACCGTTTCCACATAAGGGCATGGCAGCATTATTTCGGCGCGATTTTCGGCCTGGATGCTTTGAGCCGCGTGAGCGGGTTTGTGCCTTCGGAGCTGGCCCTGCCCAATCATCCGGACGCCGCTTATGAATTCGTAAAGGCTGTCAGGGATTGCGGGTTTCAATGGGTAATGGTCCAGGAACATTCGGTGGAACGCCCTCGCGACGGTTGGGGGTCGGAATGGCTGCACATACCCAATCGCCTGGTTTGCCGCAATTCCAGGGGCGAAGAGGTCAGCATCATCTGCCTGATAAAGACACAGGGCAGCGATACAAAACTGATCGGCCAGATGCAGCCCTACGACGAGGCTTTTTCCCAGTCGCGGTGGGACTATGCGGGGCGAAAGATTTTGCCGATGGTTACCCAGATTTCGGATGGCGAAAACGGGCATGTCATGATGAACGAATTCCCGACCAAGTATTTCCAGGTGGCGCGAGAAGCCACATGGACGGACGTGCCCCTGGTCAATGCCACCGAATACCTTGAATATCTTTTCGCCTCCGGATGGAAAGAGGACGATTTTCCCATCGTCCAGCCCGCCCGCCAGAAACGCATATGGGACAGGTGCAAACCGGGCGAAGGCCCCGAGAGAATCGAGGAGGTGATCGAGGAGCTGCGCCGGGAAGATCCATCGTTTCATACGGAGGGGAGAAGTTGGACAAATAATATTTCCTGGCTCTACGGCTACGACAACGTGGTCGAGCCGATGCTGAGGGCCAGCGCCCTTTTTGATGAAAAGGTCGTCAGGAGAGGCATTCCTTCTTGGGAACATCGTTACCGGAACGCCCTGTTCCATCTGCTGGCCTCGCAGGGCAGTTGCTTCCGCTATTGGGGGCAGGGCCGGTGGGCTGACTATGGAGTGGAAATCAGCCGCCGGGCGACCGAGATCCTAACGCACGACTTTACATAAGACCATTTTCAAGTGTATCTCATATCTGTTCCGTTCTCTATTTCCGAAAAGGAATGGTCGTGCAGGAAAAACTCATTGTGTCAGATCCGGAAGTGATGGCGGGTCAGCCCGTTGTTGCCGGGACGCGCCTGACAGTGGATAAGATCCTGGAGAGCCTGGCCGTCGGCATAACAGTCGATGAACTGATCGAGGCCCATCCCAGGTTGTCCCGCGAAGGCATTGAAGCCGCGCTGAAGTTTGCGGCGGAAAAGGTCAGGGCAAGCTCCCCGGTTTCCGGCATGGAAATTCATGGACCACGTTTGGTAAAGGCGGAAGAGGGGCCGGTGATCGCTATTCGCGTCTTTGCGCCCGGGGCTGAAAGCGTCGAAATCCAGCGACAGGAAGCGCCCGCAGGCGGGTGGATGACGATGGAAGACCGATTGCCGGAGCTCGAAGCGAAGCGTTTTATGCTTTCAGCGCAGCCTGTGATAGAGCCGTCCAAGGAATTCGGACCGGAGACGCAGCCGGATCCTCTTTTGCCTCCCTCCATGCAGCCGAAGCCAACGCTCTTCCCCATGGAGCGCATCCATCCGGAAGGCGTCTTTGAAGCCGTATTTGCCGGTGAAACCGCGCATTTTCCATACCAGTTCGTCCTCACCCTGCCTGACGGCACCAAATATGCGGCCCAGGACCCCTATCGTTTTCCTCCCGTTTTTGCGGATTCCGACCTGCGGCTTCTTCATGAAGCGGAACACAACTCGGAAAGCCTGCAGCGGCTTTACAACACGTTCGGCGCGCATCAGGTCGAACAGGAGGGCGTCAGCGGCATCCGGTTCGCAGTGTGGGCCCCCAACGCCGTCCAGGTTAGCGTGGTGGGCGATTTCAATCGCTGGGACGGACGTGTCCACCCTATGCGGGCGAGAGGTGAATCCGGTTTATGGGAACTGTTCATCCCCGGACTTGTTCCCGGTGTATTGTACAAATACGAAATCCTGTCCAGGGACGGCGTTGCCGCACATAAATCAGACCCGTATGGTTTTTTCGCCGAACTGCGCCCCGGCACGGCTTCCATCGTCTGGGACCCGAGTCAATATCGCTGGAATGACTCCGTCTGGATGACCGAGCGCCGACAGCGTCAGAATGCCTGTTCCCCCATCTCGATCTATGAAGTCCACCTCGGCTCCTGGATGCGCGCCGCTCCCGCGGAAACAGGGCAGGATGGCTGGCTTACCTACAGGGAACTGGCCGGAAAGCTCGTGCCCTACGTGAAGGAGATGGGGTACACGCACATCGAACTCATGCCCCTTGCGGAACATCCACTGGACGGTTCGTGGGGCTACCAGACAACGGGATATTTTGCCCCGACCTCGCGCTACGGCAATCCGGACGATTTCCGGCATTTCGTGGATAGGGCGCACCAGGCCGGGCTGGGAGTTATCATGGACTGGGTGCCCGCGCACTTCCCCAAGGACGCCCACGGGCTTTCGCATTTTGACGGCACTCCCCTATACGAACACCCCGACCCGCGCCGAAGTCACCAGCAGGACTGGGGCACGTTCACCTTCAATTTCGAATCCCCCGAGGTCCGCTCTTTTCTGCTCTCAAACGCGCTGTTCTGGCTGGATGAATATCACATTGACGGCTTGCGCGTCGATGCGGTGTCCTCCATGCTGTACCTGGACTATTCGCGCCGGCCCGGCGAATGGCTGCCAAACGAGTTCGGCGGCCGTGAGGCCCTTCAGGCCGTCGAGTTTTTTAAACTGTTCAATACGATGGTGCACCGGCAATTCCCTGACGTCCTGACTTTCGCTGAGGAAGCCTCCACCTGGCCCAAGGTAACGGGTTCAGTCGAAGACGGCGGCCTCGGGTTCGATCTCAAGTGGAACATGGGCTGGATGCACGATACGCTCAAGTATGCGCAGCAAGACCCCCTCTACCGCCTCTACCATCACAATTTGCTGACTTTTTCGCTGACCTACGCCTTCTCCGAAAAATTTGCCCTGCCCTTTTCGCATGACGAGGTGGTGCACGGCAAGGGCACCATGATCTCCCGGATGCCCGGCGACTACCATCAGAAATTTGCCAACCTGCGCGCGCTTTACGGATACATGTACGGCCACCCCGGAAAGAAGCTGCTCTTCATGAGTTCCGAAATCGGCCAATGGAACGAGTGGAACTTCGAAAAAGGGTTGGAGTGGGACCTGATCGAGTACGATTCGCACAGGCAGTTGCGGGAGTATGTGGCGGCGCTGAACCGGTTGTATGTCTCGGAACCGGCGCTGCACGAGGTCGATTTCGGCTGGCAGGGTTTTGAATGGATTGATTGCGACAACGCGCAGCAAAGCGTTCTGTCATTTGTCCGCCGCTCAGAAAACCGGGACGAGTTTATCGTCGTGGCCTGCAACTTCATTCCCGTATTGCGTCGCGGCTACCGGATCGGTGTGCCCGGTCCCGGCCGTTATCGGGAGCTTCTCAACAGCGATGCGGCAAAGTTCGGCGGAAACAACTTCGTCAATGCATTGCCCATGACCGCGGAACCAGGCAAATGGCATGGACAGCCGTACTCGGTCGAACTTACCCTTCCTCCCCTGGGCGTTCTATTCCTTAAACCCGTCCCGCCCAAACCTGTTTCCCAACGGGAAGGTTGAAGTTCACTATTATACATGGCGACATAACCACACAACAGGATTGGCCCTCAGGGCATAATCAATTGACCGGCAAGTAAGACCGGGGCTCCGTCATCGCGTTCCCGGCTCCTTACTCCCGGCGTCTGCTTTTTCTCCGCATCTCCGCATCCCCGCATTTCCGCGTCCATCCCTTCCCCGCTTCTTGCTCCTGATTTTTTCACGCCCTTTCGGAGGAAATATTGACACATTTAATTAGCAGTCTTACCTTGTGGCTGCTAATCGAAGGCAAAAGAAATGAACGCTAAAAAGGAGGATAAAATGGCAATTTTCAGGTATCCAGGCTGGCGCTGGCCCGACTTTTCCGGCGCACTCGATGACTTTGACAGGGCCCGCAGACAAATGGACAGGCTGCTTTCGATATTCTCGGGCGGGGGCCCAAGCTCCACGGCTTCCGGCGTGTTTCCGCCTCTTGTTGTGACCGAGGAAGGAGATACGATTCATGTCGAAGCCGAAATCCCGGGAATCAAGGCGGAAGACATGGACATTTCGGTTGTGGGCAGGACCCTTACGCTGAGCGGGGAGCGCAAGCCGGAGCAGGTGCAGGACGTCAATTACCATCGCAGGGAGCGCAAATGGGGCAGCTTCCGAAAGGCGCTCACCTTGCCCGAAGATGTGAATGCAGATGCTATCGCGGCTGAATGCAAAAACGGCGTGCTCAAGATCAGCTTGCCAAAGGCCGAGCACGTTAAACCACGCAAGATCGCCATCAAGGGCGAATGAGACGCGCAAGGGGAGGTAGAATCATGACGGACAAAGATTTAGAGGTCGAAGAAAAAAAAGAGGTTCAGGCAACCGGAGAGAGCACCCGCAATGTGCCGGTATTTGTCCCGGCCGTGGACATATATGAATCCGAAAATGCTCTGACGCTGCTTGCCGATATGCCGGGCGTTCCGATCGAAAAAGTCGATATCGATCTGGATTCAGACCAGCTCACAGTCCGTGGAACGATACCGCCGGTAGAGGAGAGCGGGAAGGTTATCTTCCGCGAATATACGGCGGGCGATTACCACAGGCAGTTCACGCTTTCCAGCGATATCGACCGCGAAAAGATCCAGGCATCCATGAAGGACGGCGTTCTAAAGCTGGTGCTTCCGAAGGCGGAGGCAGCCCAGCCCAGAAAGATTACCGTAAAGTCCTCTTAAGTACTCCGATCGATTTTTCCCCCCGCCGGGCGGGGGGAAAGCAAATCCCCAAAAATCCCTTCGACATATCAAAAAAGGGGGATGGGTGAGCGAAGCGAAGCCCATCGCTTCCGGCGGCCATACTCGGTGTATACCGGACAATAGTCTATGACCAACTACCGCAGCAACGGCACTAGCCGGACTGAAGTGCGGCGGTAAGCTCCTTTTTCAAAAAATCCCTGACTTCCTCGGATAAAATCTCAACAGGAATTGCTGTCCCGCTAAAGCGCCCTTCGATTCTCCCGGTCAATTCCGCCAGTACGTCTGTGATGCTCATCTTTGGCGGCGTTTCCTGGGCCGGCTCAGCACTCTGAAGCTCGATACTCACCCCTGACGGCATTTCCGGGACCGGTGATTCCTGATTAGTACTCTGAAGCTCGATACTCATTTCTGACGGCGTTTCCGGAACCGGTGGCTCCTGCGCCGCACTCTCAGCCTCGGCGGTTGCCTCTACTTTGAAATCACCCGATTTGGTTGCTTTCTTTTTCGTTGCGGGACTTTTCACCGGGGGTCGGAGGCCTGCGGCGCCGTAAGCCTCGAATGCTTCGTAAATTCTAGCGTAACGGACGGCGTTCGCAGCGTCGCCGGAAAATATCGAGAACTCCGAAAGAAGTTTGAAAATTATTGAGTTCTTTCGAACATCTTCGAGCGCCTCAACCAGAATCCGTTCGGATTCCTCTGCGTCGCCCAGTTCCATGAGCGCCCATCCGAGGAGCACTCGTACTCTCAGGTGATCGGGGTGGTAAATGAGACCATGCCTGCAGACTTCGGCGGCTTGCTCCCATTCACCGGAGGCGCACAATTCTTCCGCAAGCAGGACGAATACCCGCGACCCCGGGTCCAGTTTCAGCATTTCCCTGTAGGTTTGGATAATATCCGCCGAACCCGCCATTTTCCCCTCCCTGAAGAACTAAGAAATAAGGATCAGCGCGGGTGATTATCTTCGCAATCCCACTGAAAAACAATCCTTATGTGGAATCGGGTTTAAGTAGAACCCTCATTTGCCAGCACGATTCGGATGCGGTTCGCTTCGATATGGGCAAGCCTCAGAGGTTCAGGGACCCGGAAGCGCCGCAGGCATCTCGAAACGATTCTTTTGGAGGAGAAAATATCCGCCAGATGGCCCGGAGAGATGTAGATCGGCTTCACGCCGTCCCTTGAGCAAAAGACAACCCCGACCTGCTCTGCGCCGAGCATCAGGGGCTTACTGAAACCTTTTCGCAGCGTCAAGTTCTCGTGCTCGCCGCACAGCCTGCTTTTGGCGCATCCGACGGTGGGGATTCCAAGAAAAAGCCCGAGATGAGCGGCAAGCCCCATCCTTTTCGGGTGGGCGATTCCCTGCCCGTCACAGAGCAGAACGGCCGGTTTCATCTTGATTTTGCGGTATGCTTCGATGAGCGGCGGGGCTTCCCTGAATGCGAGCAGCCCCGGCACATAAGGAAAAGACGCCCTGGACACGTGGTGGACAACTTCCATCGGCTCGAGGCCGGGCCACCTGAAGGTGACGATTACCGCAATGAGCGTCTCGGATTGTTTGGAATAGGAAATGTCAGACGCCCCGATGACTCTAATGCGGGAGGGCAGCGGCCGGATCACAACGGCCCGGGCGAGAGTTTTCTGAAGGTCGGCGGCTTCTCTGGGAGACAGATCCCAACCGTGCAGTTCCGAGTCCAAAATTCAAAAATTCCCGTCCACTGACGACTGACGACTAACAACTGAGGACTGATTTTTTTAGGCGCACCTGGAAAAACCGCACGAGCGGCAAACGATGCATCCGCCCTCATGCTCGACCGCGCCGCCGCAGTCCGGGCAGGCGCCCATCTCGTCGGCGAAGCCGTTCCTTATATTTGCGTTCGCGTTGTGGTTGAGGACCTTGGCTATGCCGTCCGAGCATGAAACGACCTGCTCCCCGTTGCCCCAGGTAGGCGATGGGCAGCGAATACCGACAAGCTGCTTGATTATGGCCTCGACCTTGACGCCGGAGCGCAGGGCGAGCGAAATGAGCCTGCTGGTGGCTTCGATCTGAGAATAGGCGCAGCCCCCCGCTTTGCCCATTTGGGCGAACACTTCGCAAAACCCGTATTCATCGGAGTTGATGGTCACGTAGAGCTTGCCGCATCCGGTGTTGACGCGCTCAGTGATTCCCTTGGTCATATCCGGGCGCGGCCGCGGCTCAACTTGCGGGTATTGGGTCTTGCGCTGGATATTGAGCACCTGACTGTCGCGGCTGCCGTCCCGGTAAATGGTCAGGCCCTTGCAGCCGAGTTTGTACGCAGAAATGTAGGCCTCATAGACATCCTGAGCGGTGGCGGAAAACGGAAAATTAATGGTCTTGCTCACGGCGTTGTCGGTATGTTTTTGGAACGCGGCCTGGATACGTATATGCCACGACGGGTCGATGTCATGGGATACCACGAAAACGCGCCGCACGTCTTCGGGAATTTCGTCAAAATTCTTGATGCTCCCCTTCTCGGCTATCTTTTTCATCAGCGCGTCGGAATAAAGCTCGCGCTCCTGCGCGATTTTCCGAAAATGAGGGTGAACCTCCACCAATTCTTCGCCGTCCAGCACTTTACGTACGAAGCTGATCGCGAAAATCGGCTCGATCCCGCTCGAACAGCCTGCGATAATGCTGATGGTCCCGGTAGGCGCGATGGTAGTGGTGGTGGCATGCCTCATGAAGGGAGTCTCGGGAGAATCATAAACGGAGCCGAAGTAGTTAGGAAAATTGCCTCTGGTTTCCCCCATATGAGCGGATGCGGCTTTGGACTCCTGCTGTATGAACCCCATCACTTCTTCGGCTTTCTTGACCGCCTCTTCGGAGTTGTAAGGGATGCCCAGGGAAATAAGAAGGTCGGCGAACCCCATCACGCCGAGCCCGATCTTGCGGTTTGCCCTCGTCAGCTCCTTTATCTTGTCGAGCGGGTAATTGTTGGCCTCAATAACGTTGTCCAGAAAATGAACCGTGTCCCACACGACACTTTTGAGATGTTCGTAGTCGATGTGTCCGTCGGCGCTCATGTTGGCCAGGTTTATCGAACCGAGATTGCAGGATTCATAGGCAAGCAATGGCTGCTCGCCGCATGGATTGGTGCTCTCTATCCGCCCCACCATCGGCGTGGGGTTGTCCCGGTTCATGGCGTCTATGAAAATGATGCCCGGTTCGCCGTTTTTCCAGGCGGATTTCACTATCTTGTCGAAAACGTCGTGCGCAGAGAGTCTTTCGACTTCCATGTTGGTGCGGGGGTTTATCAGCGGGTAATCGGTTCCGTTTTCGACAGCGCGCATGAAGTCGTCCGTGACCGCCACGGATAAGTTGAAATTGGTCATCCTGTCATTATCGGTCTTGCAACTGATGAACCTCAGGATATCGGGATGGTCTACCCGCAGAATGCCCATGTTGGCGCCGCGTCGAGTCCCGCCCTGCTTTATGGTCTCGGTCGCCACGTCAAAGACCGACATGAAGGAAACCGGACCGCTGGCGACGCCCTGGGTTGAAAGAACCTTATCGCTTTCGGGGCGAATCTTGGAGAAAGAAAACCCCGTTCCGCCGCCGCTTTTGTGGATCATAGCGGCGTGCTTTATAGCCTCGAAAATGCTGTCGATGGAGTCTTCGACCGGAAGCACGAAACAGGCTGACAATTGCCCCAGTTGACGTCCTGCGTTCATGAGTGTCGGGGAGTTGGGCATGAAATCCAGGGAGGTCATGAGTTCGTAGAATTTGCTCGCCGTTTCCTCGACTTTATCGGGTCCCTCGAAGAGGGCATCGGGCTGCGCTATAGCCAGCGCCACTCTCCGGAAAAGCTGCTCGGGTTTTTCAAGCGGCTTGCCGGAGTCGTCCTTGACCAGATATCGTTTATCCAGAACGATTTGCGCATTGGGTGAGAGTTTGAGAGTCATTTGCCCCGCCCTCGCGGTCTTCTTGCCTGATCCGGCACAGTAATCTTCACTTACATAGGAGGATACCGGGAAATCCACCAGGTTCTCCATCATTTTATCCTTTTTCGATCGTTTTTGGTATTCTTGAAAGGAAGGAAATATCAGCCCCTGTACGCTGCTTTAATACCGAAAAAGAATACCACCCGTCAAAAAGGAAAATGATCGGATTACAGGGGATTCCAAGGAAAACAGGAAGAATCACGTCCGCAACCCGATTATCTGTGAAAATAGAATAATATCTTTGAATAGCTTTCAGAATAATTTTTGTCCTACCCTGGATCTTGTGCTAAAAGTCAGCACCGTCAAGGCGCCGGAACGATTCCGCACCGTGCCGTTTGTATTTCCGGCCGTGATGAAAAACACACCATTTTGGAGGAAAGAATGCAACGGAAAAACATTCCGTTGAACGAACGTATCATTTTTGCCCTGGATGTGGAGTCTCCGGAAATAGCCCAGGAATGGGTAAGGAAAGTGGAGAGCCACATCGGGTTCTATAAGGTCGGCCTGCAACTTTTTCTTGGGGGCTGGTTCCATATTGTCGACTGGATCGCGAACCGGGGACACAAGGTGATGCTCGATCTCAAATTTTTCGATGTCCCCGAGACGGTGAAGCTGGCTGTAAGACAGCTCAAGAACAGGGGCGCTGCTTTTGCCACAGTGCACGGCAACGATCCGATAATAAAAGCGGCGGTCGGCGAAACCATAGAGGGCGGGCTGAAGATCCTGGCCGTGACCTTGCTCACCAGCTTCGGCGAGGAGGACATGAAGGAGTTTTTCGGCAAACCCATAAACATTGAAGAATATGTGCTTGCCCGAGCCAAAAGGGCCTTGGGCATGGGGTGTCACGGCATAGTTTCATCCGGCCTGGAGGCAGAACGGCTGCGCGGCGAACTGGGAGACAATTTTCTGATCGTAACCCCTGGAATCCGCCCAGGAGCCAACACCACCGTAAACCAGGACGACCAGAAGCGGATCGTTACCGCGCGGCAGGCAATAGCCAATGGAGCCGATTACGTGGTTGTCGGACGTCCGATCAGCACCGCGAAAGACCCGATCTCGGTAGTGGAAGAAATGCAGACAGGAATCGCACAGTCACTCGAAACCTGATTTCTTGCTGTTATCGCGCCCTCAACCGGGTGATTATAGACCTCTCCTGTTTCGAAATCCTTAATAGCCCTGCCGCGCCATCCTGCGGGCTACAGAGAAATAGAATCACGATTATCCTTTTTCAAAGGGCCTCAGGAGGTTTATGGCCGCTCATCTCCGCCCCGGCATCCTGTTTCAACCTTCGCAGCGGAAAAACCGAGAGCAACGCGATAAACCCGACAATCGCAAAGGCCGGCCAGAAATCATCGGCCTTCAAGTCCGTCTGGTGATGCCACCTGAGCGTAAGGCTGAGCAGAAGAGCCCCGGTTCCAACGCCCAGACTCAAAAACAATTGTTGCAGCATGCTGAACAGGGTCGTGGCGCGGCTCATGGACTCGCTTGGCACGTCGGCAAACACAAGAGTGTTGAATCCCATGAACTGCAGCGAGCGGAAAAAGCTGCCGGCCAGCAGGACAGCCAGAATCACTATATGGGGTGTCTCGGGACGAAACAGACCGCAGACCGCCATCGAGAAGGCGCAAATAATCGCGTTGCCGAGCAGCATTCGACGAAAACCAAGGCTGCCGATGATAAATCGGGCGAAGAACTTCAGCAGAAGTGCTCCAATTGCGAGAGAGACGGTCAAGAAACCTGCGATCAGAGGGCTCAGGCCGAAGCCGATCTGAAGCATGAGCTGAAGCAAAAACGGTAAGGCGCCGATGCCTATGCGAAATAAAGAACCGGCTTCCATACACGCGCGAAAAGTGGACAACCGGAGCAGGGTCAGGTCGACAATGGGTGCGAATGCGCGCCGGGAATGGAAAAGATAGAAGGCAAAGCAAAGAAATCCCGTAATCAGGAACCCGGCGATCATCCCTTTCGGCAGTATGCTCCGGCCGATGGTTTCGAAGCTGATAACCAGTCCAGCCAACGACACTGCCATCAGGAGGAAGCCGCGAACATCCAGCGGCAAAACGTTTTCCTCTCGAATATTGTCGATGAAAATGGTGACCAGGACCATGCCCAGGAGCCCGATCGGCAGGTTGATGAAAAAAATCCAGTGCCAGGAAAAATAGGTCACGATCAGACCTCCCACCGGCGGCCCCAGAACCGGCCCCAGCAAGGCCGGGGTAGTCAACCAGGTCATGGCGGTCACCAATTTGTGTTTGGGAACCATCTTCAGCACCACGAGCCGGCCGACGGGCATCATCATGGCCCCGCCAAGTCCTTGCAGCAGTCGTGCGCACACAAGCTGCCAGAGGCTTTGCGACAGGCCGCACAAGGCAGAGGAGAACGTAAAAATAAGGATGGCGGACCTGAAGACGGTGCGCGCGCCAAATCGATCGGCTGCCCAACCGCTGAGCGGGATAAAAAGCGCCAGACTGAAAAGGTAGGCCGTAATTGCGAGATTCAGATGAATCGGGTCCGTGTGCAGCGACCGGGCGATCACAGGCAGAGCGGTCGCGATTATCGACCCATCAAGCAGTTCCATGAACAGGGCGCTGGCGACAATGAGGGAAACGATCGTGGTGCGCGGAAATAACATAGGCCAGACCCCGGGGCTGGAGGATTTCGAGTGTAATGTTGACAGGCTCTTGGGCTCTGCATCCTTTGCCATTAAATCAAAACACCGCAACCAAACAGGATAAGGCGGATTATGAAGAAATCAGCCCCTGTTTTGAAGCCCCTTTGTTTTTCCCCGGGCGGAAAAGAGATCCGATCGCTCCTTGCCTTTGCCGGGAGTGCTCTTCACGTCTCAATCGTAAATCTTCAATTAAGGGGTAACAAAGAATGATAGAATTCCATCCCGTTACGGGGGATATTTGTTCCGCTGCCCTTAATTTGCCGAAACCGGTCTGAGCGAGTATCATCCGTATCCTTCGATTCACTGCAGACGAACGCTGTTCTGCCAACGAAAGATCGATCAGCCGCTTAATGCATCCTGGCGAGGTGAGCATATGTGCGGGATTGCAGGAGTGATTGGCTATTCCATTTCCGAACAGATGTTGCGCGCCGCGGTCGATTCGATGCGGCATCGAGGGCCGGACGGCAACGGCATTTTCATGGATCCCGAAAGCCCAATCGCATTGGGGCACGCACGGCTTTCCATTATCGACCTGGCGACAGGGGAGCAGCCTCTTTATTCGGAAGACAAGGAGATCGTGCTCGTCTGCAACGGCGAAATCTACGATTTCGAACGGCAACGTGACGAGCTGATCCTGAGGGGTCACGTGTTCCGCACCCGCAGCGACTCGGAAGTAATTATCCATCTCTATGAAGAATACGGCCTTTCCTTTGTGGATCACCTGCGCGGCGAGTTTGCTTTCCTCCTTTATGACCAGCGCCGGGGGAAACTTCTGGCCGTTCGGGACCGATTCGGAATCAAGCCGCTTTTCTACAACGACCAGGGCGGGCGTCTTCTTTTCGCCTCGGAGGCCAAGGCGATGATGGCAACGGGGCTTCTCACGCCCCGTATCAGTATCGAAGCCGTCCGCGACTTCTTCAGCATGTTGATTCCCGATTCGATGTTCGAGGGGGTTCAAGCGGTCCCACCGGGATGTATGCTGGTGGCGGACCTTAGAGAAGGCATGCATGAAATCAGGCGCTACTGGGACTGTGACCTGCCGCCGGAAAACGACGAAAAGGACGAAACCGATTTTGACCGATGCATCGCGATCGTTCGGGAAAAACTCGATGAGGCTGTAAAACTGCGCCTCAGGGCCGATGTTCCGGTAGGGGTCTATCTAAGCGCCGGAATTGATTCCGCGATCGTCGCGGCCACTGTCGCCAAATATCACCATGAAAAAGTGATGGCTTTCAATATCTCTTTTCCTGAAGACGAGGCCTTCGATGAAAATCGGCTGGCCAGGGAAATGGCGGCGAAGATCGGGGCGGAGTTCCACACTCTTGAGTGCAGTCCTGAATTGCTCCTGGAAAACACCGAGGACTGTATCCGGGTAATGGAGTTGCCTTTCGCCAACTTCCACGGCGTTGGGAAATTCATGTTGTCCGGCCTGGCCCGCAAGCATGTGAAGGTTGTACTCACCGGGGAGGGAGCCGATGAGGTGTTTCTCGGCTACATTCTTTTTCAACCGGGGAAGGGAACGCTCCTCGCCCAGATGACCGACAAGCTGGAAGGGCAGGAAGCGCCGGGTCGCGCTCAGGGATCCGAGGTGCTGGAAACACTTGGTTTCGTCCCCATGCCTGACTATATCCGCGTGCTGGCGCCGAGAACTCAGAGGCGCATTCTCAGCTTTTTCCACCGGAAGCATTGGCCCCGGCTGCGAGCATGCAAACCGGTTCAAAGGCTCGGGGAGCGCATCGGCCTGGATCAGACGGAAGGGCGGTCCCTGGTGAAAAAGATGCAGTACGCCTGGATCAAGAACATGCTCGCCCCCTATCTGCTGACCATTCTTGGCGATCGCCCCGAGCTGGGACATTCCATCGAGGGCAGGACTCCTTTCCTGGATCACCATCTTTTTGAAGCGGCACGGCATATCCCGGACCGTTTCAAGATTCGCGACGGCGTTGAAAAACATGTGCTGCGGGAAGCCTTCAGGGAAAGGGTCACCAAAGCTGTCTACTCGAGGAAGAAATGGCCCTATTCCGCCCCTCCGCTGTGGATTGAGAAAGGAAGATATGCCGCGCTGGACACCCTTATCGATAAGTACCTAAGCCGTGAAGCCGTCTTGAAGAGCGGCATTTTCAGCTACTGGCGGCTCCGGGCATGGAGGGGGTTCATGAAGCTGCTTCATCGAGACTGCAAGTTTAAGATGATGCTGAACAGCGCGCTGGCGCTCATTCTAACTGTCCAGATCCTCGATCACCATTTTGTTCAAAATTTTGAAGAAAAGCTGAAAGCCCGCCGGAGCTTCCCATAGAGCTTTTATCCGCGTATTTTGCGGTTTTGCGGTGATTCACTCATCGCGGTTTTATCCCTTGCCGGCCGCGCAGCGGTGGGCCAGGCTTATTCCTTAATCCGATTGACACTTTAGCTGGATTGCTATTACAATACTTAGTTCATTGTAGGGCAACATCAGAAGAATCGGGTCTCTTCGGCTTATTCTGCCGGCTGGCCGCGCATCACATCCGCTTTGACGCCGCAAAGGCGACTTAGGGTTTCTATGAAATTCACAGGAGCACAGATACTTTTTGAGAGTTTGAAAAAAGAGGGGGTAGATGTCATTTTCGGTTTTCCCGGCGGCGCTGTTCTGGACATCTATCACGAGATGTCGAAACACAACATCAGGCATATCCTGGTTCGACATGAACAGGGCGCGGCCCACATGGCCGACGGCTATGCGAGAGCATCCGGCCGGGTCGGGGTCTGCCTGGTGACTTCCGGCCCAGGGGCTACGAACACGGTAACCGGCATAGCAACCGCCAATATGGACTCCGTTCCCATAGTCGTGTTCACTGGCCAGGTTCCGACGCCTCTAATCGGGGATGACGCTTTTCAGGAAGTTGACATAATCGGCATCACCCGGCCCTGCACGAAGCACAGCTACCTGGTGCGGGATGTGAACACTCTGGGCACGGTGATAAAGGAAGCATTTTACCTGGCGCGCACCGGTCGTCCCGGACCCATAGTCGTCGATCTACCCAAAGACGTGATTCAGGCGCACGCCGATTTCAGATACCCCAAGAAAGTTGACATGCCTGGTTACCGGCCGACGATGGAAGCGCATTCCGGTCAGGTAAATAAGGCTTTTCAGCTCTTAAAGAAGGCAAAAGCGCCCGTAGTTTTCGCCGGCGGGGGAATTATTATTTCGGAGTCTTCGGACGAACTTGCCAGGCTGGTCAAGCTCCTCCACGCACCGGTGACCTGTTCGCTCATGGGCTTGGGCTGCTTTCCGGCAACCGTCCCCGACGGGAAGGGGGGCATGAAGCCCAACCCGTTCTGGCTTGGAATGCTGGGAATGCACGGCACCTATCAGGCCAATATGGCCATATCACACGCGGACGTAATTCTTGCGGTCGGCGTTCGTTTCGACGACCGGGTGACCGGGCAGATCAGCACGTTTGCACCCAAGGCCAAGATTGTCCATGTGGACGTTGATCCGACGAGCATAAGCAAGAACGTGGACGTGGATGTCCCGATCGTGGGGGACTGTAAGAACGCACTCAAGCAGATGATTCAGCTTGCTGAAAGCGAACCGGCCGAAGGCCTTGCCGAGTCGCGCTCTTCGTGGTTTGAGCAGATAGGCCAGTGGGCGCGGCAACACCCGCTTTCCTATTGCGCCGAAGGGGATGTGATAAAGCCGCAGTACGTCATCGAACAAATCTACGAAGTGTCGGGCGGCGACGCAATAATCACCACCGAGGTGGGCCAGCACCAGATGTGGACCGCCCAGTTTTTCAAATTCAACCGCCCGCGCACACTGCTGACTTCCGGCGGCCTTGGCACGATGGGTTACGGATTTCCGGCGGCGATTGGCGCCCAAGTGGCTTTTCCGGACAAGCTGGTCATAGACATTGCGGGTGACGGCAGTATTCAGATGAATATCCAGGAACTCAGCACTGCGGTTTGCAACAACATCCCGGTGAAAGTGGCCATTATAAACAATACATATCTGGGCCTGCCGCGCCAGTGGCAGGAACTGTTCTACGAGAAAGATTATACCGGGTCATGCCTGGAGGGGCCTCCAGACTTTGTCAAGCTGGCCGAAGCCTATGGGGCGGTTGGATTGAGGGCCGAGCGTCCCGAAGAGGTCACGCCGCTTTTAAAGAAGGCTTTTTCGATAAAGGGCCCCGTTTTCATGGATTTCCGAGTGGTAACGGAAGAAAACGTTTATCCGATCGTTCCGCCCGGAAAAAGCATTACGGAAATGCTTCTTGCATGATTTTGAATTCTCCCCCGCCGCCGGCGGAAGTTTTGGAGCGGAGATTTCCGAATGATAGTCACAGGCGATAAACGACATACTATAGGCATTCTGGTTCAGAACGTTCCGGGTGTTCTGGCCAGAATAGTGGGGCTGCTCAGCGGCCGGGGTTACAATATTGAAACGGTCACGGCGGCTGAAACCAACGAAAAGGGATTGACTCGGATAACTCTTGTCACAACCGGCGACGATCGGGTGCTCTCCCAGATAGTCAAGCAGTTGAACAAACTGGTTAACATAATTAAAGTGTTCGATTTCAGGGAGACAGAGTTCGTCGATCGCGAAATGGCTCTGATCAAGGTTCGGGCCGAGCAGGCGACCAGGGCTGAGGTGCTGCGAATAGTAGATATCTTTCGGGCCAAGGTGGTGGACGTGAGTCCACATTTTTATACCCTTGAGGTTACCGGAAACGAGGGAAAGATTACTGCCATAATGGAACTTTTGGAACAGATCGGAATAGTGGAAATTGCCCGTACCGGGAAAGCTGCTCTGGCACGCAGCAAGAAACACTGATCCCGAATCACTCAGGAGGTAATTGATGCGAATTTTTTATGACACGGATGCTAGTCTGGATTACTTGCGCGGCAAGAGGATTGGGATTGTCGGCTACGGGAGCCAGGGACATGCGCAGGCTCAAAACCTGCGCGACTCCGGCCTTCAGGTGACAGTGGCGGACCAGCCGGGCACGGCCAATTATGACAAGGCGATCGAAGACGGTTTTACACCGGTGTCGGCCCGCGAGATCGCCGATAGTTGCGATCTCGTCCAGATTCTTACCGAGGATGACGCGCAGGCCTCTCTTTATAGAAATCACATCACTCAGTCAATGAAGGCCGGCAAAACACTTCTGTTTTCTCACGGTTTCAATATCCACTATGGCCAGATCAGGCCTCCCAAGGAAGTGGACGTCGTGATGATCGCCCCCAAGGGCCCTGGACACCTCGTCAGGAGCGAGTATGTGCGGGGAGCGGGTGTGCCCGCCCTGGTGGCCATTCAGCAGGACGCATCGGGCCATGCCCTTCAGACTGCCCTGGCTTATGCTTCGGGGATCGGCGCAACACGAGCCGGCGTGATTGAAACTACCTTCAAGGAAGAGACCGAAACGGACCTTTTCGGCGAACAGGCCGTCCTTTGCGGTGGAGTGTCCGAACTGATCAAAGCCGGGTTCGATACGCTTGTCGAAGCAGGCTATCAGCCGGAAATCGCTTTCTTCGAGTGCATGCACGAACTGAAGCTCATCGTCGATCTCATTTACCGGGGCGGACTTGCGTATATGAGGTATTCGGTCAGTGACACGGCAGAATATGGCGACCTGACACGGGGAAAACGAATAATCACTGAAGAGACCCGAGCCGAGATGAAACGGATTCTGGAAGAAGTCCAGTCCGGGGAATTCGCGCGCGAATGGATTCTGGAAAATCAGGCCGGGCGGCCTATGTTCCAGACCACCAGAAACCGGGAAAAAGCTCTGCTCGTCGAGCAGATCGGCGCCAAGCTACGCGCCATGATGCCCTTTCTCGATGCTGTGAAGATGATCTGATATCGATTTGCGTTCAGATCCATGCTTGAATAACAGAGAATCAAAATCCCCCCTGGCCCCCTTTATGAAAGGGGGAACAGGAGGGGCTGAGTACTCCAACTTGGTGAGTTTTTCCGTGCGAAGCGCGGAACTAAAAACTCAAAACAAGAACTAAAAACTTACGGAGCATTTGTTGTCCGCCAGGGATTTCAGAAAAAAACAGGCCAATATTCCCATTGCCAATGAGGGAATTCCATTCATTTTTGCCGCGATGTTCGCCACTCTGATTACGGCTGTGCTTGGCTGGGCGGCCGTCTCCATTCTCCTTCTGGCTGCAACTCTGCTCGTAGGCCATTTCTTTCGGGACCCTGAAAGGGCGTCGATTGCAAGCGAAAACGAAATCCTGTCTCCCGCAGACGGCCGGGTTATTGAGACAAAAAGAGTACCGTCCGTACGGTTCACCGGCAAGCCGGCCCAGAAGATCAGCATCTTCATGTCGATTTTTGACGTTCATGTTAACCGGATACCCATCTCGGGCACAATCGAAGGCATATACTACAGGAAAGGCCGATTCATGGCCGCCAACGTGGCCCAGGCGAGCGAGGAAAACGAGCAAAACTGGCTCTGGATAAGGTCTGACTCCAGTGCGGACATTGTCATCACTCAGGTGGCCGGTTTGATTGCCCGACGAATAATCTGCTGGCCCGAAACCGGAGATCGGGTCGTTCGGGGGGAACGCTTCGGCATGATCCGGTTCGGTTCGCGAATGGACATTTATGTGCCGGAAAACAGTGAAATCCTGGTATCCCCAGGCGTGCATGTCTACGCGGGAGAAACCGTTATATGCCGAATGAACCCCTGAAGAAACGCCGCCCGCGCCGGAAGAGGTGGCGCAGGGGAGGTGAAACTCGCCACCGCCGGACGTATATATGGCCAAATCTGTTTACGACGGCAAACCTTTTCAGCGGGTTTTTCGGGATCGTCAATTCCATTAACGGCGATTTCGAACTGGCGGCCATTGCGGTTTTTGCATCCTGCATTTTCGACATCCTGGACGGCAAGGTTGCCAGACTGACCGGGGGAACCAGCCGCTTCGGGGTCGAATACGATTCTCTGGCCGATCTCGTGGCATTCGGGGTCGGACCGGGGCTCCTCATGTACCTGATGGCCCTCAAACCATACGGACGCATCGGCTGGCTCGCCGCTTTCGTATTTGTTGCATGCGGAGCTTTGCGCCTCGCACGCTTCAACGTGCAGGTCGAAACTGCCAGCAAGAAATACTTCGTGGGACTGCCGATACCGGGCGGAGCGAGTATGATAGCCGCATTGGTATTGTTCCTGAGTCACTTGAACGTTGTGGTCACAGGGTCGTTGATCGGTTCATGTCTCCTGGTTATTACGTTCGTGCTGGGGTTTTGCATGATCAGCACGATGCCCTACAATAGTTTTAAAGACGTCGAATTCATAATGGCCAGGCCGTCTTTCGTCATGTTCGGTGTGGTGGTCCTCGTGACCGTCGTCGCAGTGACTCCCGCGATTATGCTCTTTTCCCTCCTGACGCTCTATACAGTTTCGGGTCCCGTAAGGTGGATCTTCTGGAAGATCAAAGGTAAAAAAGGCTTTCCGGAAAGCATCCCCACCCAGCAGACACCTGAGGCACTCACCACGGAAACGGCTTCGGCCGAAGAGATGCTAACCACAAAGATAAAAATACACGGTGAAAATCCACAAGATTGAAGGTTAAGTTTCATGCCTAAAACTATGAGTGAAAAGATTTTGGCTGACCATGCCGGGAAAGCTGAAGTTTTCCCGCAGGACCTCGTGGAAGTGAGGATCGATTTTGCGCTTGGAAATGATATAACGGCCCCGCTGGCAATCGAAGCTTTCAGGCGCACGGGGGCAAAAAAGGTGTTTGACCGCGAACGCATAAGCCTTGTTCCAGACCATTTTGTTCCGAACAAGGACATTGCCTCGGCTGTCCAGGCGCAAATGGTTCGCGAATTCGCAAAAGAGTTCGACCTTCCGTATTATTTCGAAGTTGGACGCATGGGGATCGAGCACGCGCTCCTGCCTGAGCAGGGGCTGGTATTGCCCGGAGATGTGGTGATAGGGGCCGACAGCCACACCTGCACCTACGGCGCGCTTGGGGCTTTCGCGACCGGGGTGGGGAGCACGGATCTTGCCGCGGCCATGATAATGGGCCGAATCTGGTTCAAGGTGCCGCCGTCCATGAAATTCACCTTTAGTGGTAAACTCCGCCCATGGGTTGGCGGAAAAGACCTCATACTGTACACAATCGGGCAGATCGGGGTTGACGGAGCGAGGTACCGGGCAATGGAATTCGAGGGCGAAACCATCGATTCTCTTCCGATGGCCGACCGGTTTTCAATGTGCAACATGGCCATAGAAGCAGGCGCAAAAGTTGGAATCATAGCTCCGGACTCGACCACTGAAGAGTACGTAAAGAACCGCGCAAAACGACCCTACAAATTCTACAGGAGCGATCCTGACGCTGTTTATGAAGCCATTTATGAATGGGACATCTCTGAACTGGAACCGGTGGTTGCGCTCCCGCATTCGCCTCAAAACACAAAGCAGGTCACCGAGATGCCGCCGACCCCCATCGACCAGGTAGTGATTGGCTCCTGCACCAACGGGCGCCTGGAAGACTTGCGGATGGCGGCCCGGGTGATGAAGGGCAGAAAGGTCGCTCGGGGTGTCCGCTGCATTGTGATTCCAGCCACCCAGCAGATTTATATGGAGGCAATGGAAGAAGGGTTGCTCGAAACATTCATAGAGGCTCAGGCCGCCGTGAGCACCCCGACCTGCGGTCCCTGCCTCGGCGGGTATATGGGAATTCTCGCCCCCGGAGAATCGGCGGTGGCGACCACCAACCGTAACTTTGTCGGCCGGATGGGACATGTGGAGAGTAAAGTCTATCTGAGCAATCCGGCGGTTGCCGCCGCCTCTGCCATTCTCGGGCGTATTGGGCATCCTGAGGAGGTGTTGAGCTGATGAAATTCAAGGGAAAAACCTGGAAGTTCGGACATGATATCGATACAGACGCCATTATTCCTGCGCGTTACCTGAATACTACCGATGCAAAAGAACTGGCTTCCCACTGTATGGAGGACTCAGACCCGAAATTTGCCTCGGAGGTCAAGCCGGGAGACATCATAGCCGCAGGAAAAAATTTCGGCTGCGGCTCCTCAAGGGAACATGCCCCTCTGGCCATAAAAGCCGCCGGGGTCAGTTGCGTTATCGCTCACAGCTTCGCTCGGATCTTCTATCGAAACGCATTCAACATGGGGCTGCCGATTCTCGAATGTCCCGAAGGCGCCGAACGCATCCAAACGGCAGATGAACTGCAGATCGACCTTGATTCAGGCGTGATTAACAATCTTACGAGAAATGAAACATACCGGGTGGAAGCTGTCCCGCCTTTCATGCAAAAGCTCCTGGCGGCCGGCGGCCTCATGGAATATGTGCGAGAGCAGATGTTGGAAAATAAGGAATGATGAATGCGGAATGATGAATGATGAATAAAAACATTACCTTCCATCACTCATCATCTTCCCTTTCATCGTTCGTCGCTCATCATTCATGACAGAAAACAGCAGGTCCGAAATGACGAAAAAATTCAGAATAGCGGTTATTCCAGGAGACGGGACAGGCCCCGAGGTGGTTTGTGAAGCACTTAAGGCCCTCGACGCAACGTCCCAAAAGTCCGGTTTTTCAATCGAGAAGGCGTTCTTCGACCTTGGGGGCGAGCATTATCTGCGCACCGGCGAAGTTCTACCGGAAGGGACAATCGAGGAACTGCGCAAATATGACGCCATCTTTCTCGGGGCTATCGGGCATCCTGATGTGAAACCTGGAATACTGGAGAAAGGTCTTCTGCTCGAGCTGCGCTTCGGGCTCGACCAGTACGTCAACTTAAGGCCCGTTATCCTTTTTCCAGGCGTGGAAACACCTCTCAGGGACAAGGGACCTGATGACATTAATTTCGTTGTTGTCAGAGAAAACACTGAGGGCCTTTACGCCGGGGCCGGCGGATTTCTTCGCAAGGGAACCCCCGAAGAGGTTGCCATACAGGAATCGGTGAACTCCCGGTTCGGCGTGGAGCGCTGTATAAGGTTTGCTTTCGATCTATGCCGGAAGCGCAATTACCGAAAGAAACTGACTCTTTGCGGAAAGACCAATGTGCTCACGTATGCTTCCGACCTCTGGCAGCGTGCATTCAATGAGGTGGCCAGAGAATATCCGGATATCCAAACCGACTATGCCCATGTTGACGCTATCTGCATGTGGATGATCAAGAATCCTGAGAGCTTTGACGTCATTGTTACCGACAATATGTTCGGAGACATAATAACCGACATCGGCGCGATGATTCAGGGTGGACTGGGCGTTGCCGCCGGCGGCAACATAAACCCGAACGGGGTTTCCATGTTCGAACCAATAGGTGGATCGGCCCCCAAGTACGCCGGTCTCAATATCATAAACCCTATCGCGGCAATCGCGGCGGCGCAGATGATGCTGGAGCACCTTGGAGAATCCGGTGCCGCCGGGCTTATCGAAAGCGCCATGAAGAAGGTCTTGTCGAGTGATCTGAAAAGCCTTTCAGCGGGCCGGATGGGCTATTCGACACAAGAGGTTGGCGATCTGGTAGTCAAGTACATCGATGAACAGTAACCCGGTATGCGGGGGATTGCGCAATATCTTTACATAACAGTCAAATCGTGCGATATGATTAACAAAATGTAGGAATTTAATGCAGATTTATTCAGCAGAGAGAGGTACCAGGCTCGATGGGACATAATGGCCTCAAAGTGGCGGTTGCAGGGGCGACCGGAGCAGTTGGGAACCTGATGGTCAAAGTCCTCGAGGAGAGGGCTTTCCCGGTAAGTGATATCAAGCTTCTGGCATCAGTGCGCTCCATCGGCAAAACGATTCCTTTTCGCGGCGCGGATATAGCTGTTGAAGAGCTTACGGAAGAGTCGTTTGAGGGCGTTGATCTGGCGCTCTTTTCAGCCGGGAGCAGCATAAGTAAGAAATTTGCCCCAATAGCGGTCCGGGCAGGCACGGTTGTCATCGATAACTCAAGTGCCTGGCGTATGGACCCCCAGGTGCCCCTTGTGGTACCTGAAGTTAATCCTGAAGCCGCGCTGAAGCATTCCGGCATAATTGCCAATCCGAATTGTTCGACCATACAGATGGTGGTTGCTCTCAAACCTATATATGACGAAGTTGGAATAAAGCGGATCGTTGTAACCACTTTTCAGGCAGTTTCCGGTACAGGCAAAAGGGCCATTGAAGAACTCCGCCTTCAGTTGGAGGCTATAGCACAGGGTCGGGAGGTGGTCAGGCAGATATACCCGCAGCAGATTGCATTCAACTGTTTTCCGCATATCGGCCCTTTTCTCGACAACGGCTTCTGCGAAGAAGAGATGAAGATGGTGAATGAGACACAGAAGATATTTGACGATCCGCAAATCCGGGTTTGCGCAACCACGGTCAGAATACCGGTCGTCTATTCTCATTCCGAGTCAATAAACATAGAAACCGAAAGACCCATCACGCCCGAACAGGTGCGCAAGCTGCTGGAGACAGCTCCGGGAGTTAAAGTACTGGACGATCCTCCCAACGGCGTCTATCCGGTTCCCCTCATAGCCGCGGGCACGGACGACACGTTCGTCGGCAGGATTCGGGCGGACTTTTCGGTTGAAAACGGTTTAGCCATGTGGGTAGTGGCAGACAATATCCGCAAGGGCGCCGCAACGAACGCAGTGCAAATTGCGGAAATACTCCTGAGCCGAGGCCGGCTGTAGCGGAAGATGCGCATTATCGCAGGCGCTTTTCGGGGGCGGCGTCTCCAGTCCCCGAAGGACAAAGAGATTCGCCCGACAATAGACAGAGTTCGGGAAGCGGTTTTTAGCATAATCGCCGCTCAAGTCCAGGGAGCCAGAGCGCTGGATCTGTTTGCCGGCACCGGGGCGATGGGATTGGAGGCGTTGAGCCGCGGGGCGAGCTTTTGCATTTTCGTGGATCAGGGAGCCCAGGCCCTGCGACTGATAAGGGAAAATATCGAGCTGTGCGGAGCGCAGGAGAAATCACGCCTGATTCAGGGAACGGTCAGTTCTGTGATCAAGCGCCTCGGCGCTGAAAATGAGGTGTTCGACCTGATTTTCATGGACCCGCCATATGGGAAAGGGTACCTGGAGGAAGCTCTCGAACTGGCCGAAAGCATTGCCGGTGGAGAAACGCTCGTTATCGCGGAGCATCACATAAAGGATGAATCGCCCCAGGTTTCCGGCATATGGCAAAAAGACCGCGAGCGCAGATACGGCGATACTCTTATCTCGGTTTACTCCAGATTTGAAAGAGTAGAACGGCAGGAGGAAAGATGTTCAACGTAGCGGTATACCCCGGTTCATTCGACCCCATCACGAACGGACACCTGGACCTGCTGGAGCGCGCCCTCAAGATTTTCGATAAGGTAACCATAGCGATTGCCGCCAATCCCGGGAAAGATCCCCTGTTTTCTCCGGATGAGCGCCTCGAAATGATCGAGGCCTCCACGACCGACTATCCCTGGAGTGAAAGGGTGAAAGTAGATCTTTTCCATGGACTCCTGGTCGAATACGTGCAATCCATCCCGGCACGGGCAATCGTAAGAGGTCTTCGGGCGATCAGCGACTTCGAATACGAATTTCAAATGGCACTCATGAATCGCAAGCTGAACGCCGAAATTGAAACTCTTTTCATAATGACCGGAATGCGCTGGATTTTCATCAGCTCCCGAATCATCAAGGAGGTTGTAATGTCGGGCGGGTCCGTGACAGGTCTTGTCCCGGAATATGTGGAGAGAAAGTTGATGGAACGATTGGGTAACGGTCAGAAGAACAGCCTGTACTGAGCAAACACAATTATGTTTTTAGTCCGCTCGGGTATCGGCACGTAATGGGTTCCGCTTTGCTCCTTCGAGTTGCCCCTCCCCTTTAAGCTTTGGCGCAGTCATTAAGCAAAGACCCTTTCCAGCGCCTCACGGAGATCTTCAAGATCGTAGGGCTTTATCAATACGTCACAAAAGCCGTAGCGAGTATGATCGAAAACTATCGGATCGCTGGAGTGCCCGGTGGATACGATGGCCTTGATTGATGGATTCAGGTACAGAAGCTTCTGGATGGCTTCCCTTCCATCCATTCCGACTTTAACCGTGAGGTCGAGAATAACGGCATCATAGTCACGGCCGTCCTCCATCGCTTCGGTATACAGTTCGACGGCCTTTCCACCGTTAAGCGCAAGATCCACGTCATATCCCAGGTGCTCAAGCATCGTCTGAAGCAGATCGCTCAGCATCTCTTCATCTTCCATTACCAGTATCCGTTTTCTGGGCGTATGAAGATAGACAGAAGTAGCCGGGACTACGCCGGCCTCTACGAAAGCTGGAATCAGAAGGGTAACGGTTGTGCCTTCACCCAAAAGAGACTCAACCTTGATATGGCCATTGTGCTTGTTTATGACGGAGCGCGCGATGGCAAGCCCGAACCCCATTCCTTTCTGGCTGCCTCGATATTTGGTGGAAAAGTAGGGGTCGAATATGTTGGGCAAGTTTTCTTCAGCGATGCCGGTCCCTTCGTCAGAAATTGCGACCTTGATGTATCGGCCACTCGGCGGATCGATACCCTCTCTGCCATTCCCGGCCAATTCGACATTTTCGGCCCTGATCGAAATCACACCGCCGCGCACCATGGCTTCTTTGGCGTTTTCCAGGAGGCTTGTAAGAACCTGCCGCATCTGGCTCTCGTCTACTTCCATCTCCCACAGGTCCGGAGGCGTGTCAATCCGGCTTCTTGTAATCGAGCCGCTGAGCACCAAACCGGCAACGCTCGAAATGAGATCCCGTACCGAAACCCGTCGTTTTACCGGCCCGCCGCCTGAAGAAAATGTTATGAATTTCTGAGTGAGATCTTTGGCGCGAAGGCAGGCTTTTTCGGCTTCCATGAGATGCTTGTGCGCCTGATGTCCCTCTTCGATCTTCAGTTGCGCCATGTTGATATTGCCCATTATTACAAAAAGCAGATTATTGAAATCATGAGCAATCCCACCAGCGAGGACCCCGATCGCTTCCAGCTTCTTTGCGTTTAGCAACTCCTCGTCTATCTTCTTTCGTTCCTCGTCATTTCTTGCGCCCCATTCGGGGTTGACATCGCGCTCCACTTCAATACCTCCACATACCACCGGACATAAAAACAGGATACTTATGGGATTCAAACCCAATTACATTGAAAATCGCCCTATTCCATTGGCTTTTGAAGAGTGCATCATTTTCAAGTCTTGTTATTCACGCACGGATGGCGTGTCGAACCCAATCGGCTCTGTCCCATGTAAAGTCTACGACTGACTGCAGGATTGGGGCCAAGAACACTTAAAAAAGGACGTAAAGGGCGAAACAACTTGGGGAGAATGAGGTCAGCATCCAGATCGAGGGAAGATCACCGGCAGGGTTTGGAATTGAACTAAACAGGAGCCGAGCCGCAAGAATTTCAAAATGCCCTTATGGATTGCAATCAGGAATATTCTCCCTTTACCCTTTCGATCACAGACTCGATCAGGTCTCTTATCTCATCGAGCCTGGCCGGTGTTGAGGCCTCATAGCGCAAAACGAGCACCGGTTGTGTATTGGAAGCCCGTACAAGACCCCATCCGTCAGAGAAAGTGATCCGCACGCCATCTATGTCAATGATTTGTAGATTTTTCTGTTTGAGTTCCCGCTTTGCTTTTTCGACCACCTCGAACTTGATTTCGTCCGGGCAATCAATCCGTATCTCCGGGGTCGAATAGGTATTGGAGACCCCATCGAGCAGCTCGTTTATTCTCTTTCCGGTTTTGGAAAGTATCTCGAGTAGTCTGCACGATGCGTATATGGCATCATCGAATCCGAAGTACCGGTCCTTGAAAAAAAAGTGGCCGCTCATTTCCCCGCCGAGTTGAGCGCCAACTTCTTTCATTTTGGATTTGATGAGAGAATGTCCGGCTTTCCACATGACGGCCACTCCCCCCCGCTGTTCGATATCGTCATAAAGGGTCTTAGAGCACTTGACCTCGGAGACAAAAAGCGACCCGGGCAACCTCGACAATATTTCCCTTGCGAAGACAATCATGAGCTTGTCGCCAAAGATCACTTGACCCCGGTGGTCCAGCACTCCCAGCCTGTCGCTATCACCGTCATAGGCGAGTCCGACGTCAAGACGTTCACGCAGGACCAGATTGCGCAGGTCCACAAGATTTTCCATTAATGTCGGGTCTGGCTCATGATTCGGAAAAGAGCCGTCCATATCACAGTAGATGGGATATATTTCGCAGCCCAGCTTCTCCAGAATTGCCGTCGCAACCGGGCCGCCCGTTGCGTTGCCCCCATCGATGCCAACCCGGAGCCTTCTGTCCAACCTGATATCTTTAGTCACAAAACTGACGTAAGGAGCAAGAATATCGAAGTGACTAAGGCGTCCCCGGGCATCGGCAAAGTCCCCGGATTCCATGATGACGCGCAGTTTCTGAATTTCTTCGCCGAAAATCGTGTCGAATCCATTGCAGATTTTGAAGCCGTTATAGTTGGGAGGATTATGGCTAGCCGTGATCATCACTCCTCCTTCACGATCAAGATGCCTGATCGCAAAATAGAGGAGCGGCACCGGGCACACGCCGACATCGACCACATCCATGCCGGTCCGCAGTAACCCGCTGACCAGTAAATCCCGGTACCGGTCAGAAGAAAGACGGCAATCTCTGCCTAAAACGATCCGCGATTTGCCCTGCCTGGCCATGTACGTTCCGAATGCCGTACCTAGAGCCGATACGTCCGCCTCGGTAATCTCGGTTCCCGTAATCCCCCGTATGTCATATTCTCTAAAAACTTTCGGAAGCATGAGTTCCAACCCGGTGGAATCGAATTTCGTTTAAAAGCAGGACAAAAGCGGCTAAACAGGCATTTGCGGAATAAAATAGAAAACGAGAGTCCGGAACCCTCATCCGAAAAACCCTCGCTTTAAGAAGCAGAAACAGGAATTTAAGTGGGCCGGATCAATGATGCGAGCCGTGATCCCCATCTTTCATGCGCTTGAGAGTCAGAATAGCAGCGGCAACCAAGCCAATCCCGATTACACCGAGCGCGCCGTACAGAGCGGAAAAGAATACGACATGGCTCGGATCATACCACGGTATATCCCAGGGCAGCGGGCTGCTCACACTTCGCTTAAGGCCTTCACATAGTAATTCACCAACTCCTAACATGGACTTGCCTCCGCAATTTGACAGTATGAATTGGATTACCAGAGCAGAGGGAATTTACCAGACAACTGGAAGGGGGTCAATTGCAAATTCTTCTCTGATAAACGAGATTTCGGGCAAAATCCTGAGGAACCTATTTTATCTCATTTTAAACAATCCTAATGCCTGCCTGATATTTTTCTTAATTCTAATGTAAGCCGCTTGAGATGTTCCTGCTCTTCATTGACAAGACTTTTTATGAGGTCCTGGTCCTTCTTGCCGGCCAAGGCGCCTTCGAGGCCAAGAAAAAAAACCAGAGTGTCTTTTTCGAACTCCATGGCAAGCTTCAGGGCATCCGAGCTATCCCGGACCCGGCCGACCAGATTCTTGATTTCATCGCCCGCCGTGAAAACATGATCGTCGGCCATCATTTTGATATACTGATCCAGTTCGTTTTCCGGGTCCCACACCGTGGTGGCGGCCGATTCGGCAGGAAGCTGAGCCAGGAGGGCTTCGAACTTCTTCTTGTGTTCGATTTCCTGGAGCGCGAGGTCCGTAAAAAGGGCTCTGACCTCCGCGCTCTCTATATTCTTCTGGCTTTCTTCATAAAATTTCCTGCCGTTTTCCTCGATCTGAATGGCGATTTTAAAAACTTCCCCGGCATTGAAACCGTAACTCATCGGGGAATCCCCCTTTCTCATTGTAATAGAACTGTTTCTGTTATTTTTCCTTTTCGAAATCTTCCTTAGACGCGCCGCAGACTGGACAAGCCCAATCGGCAGGCAGGTCTTCGAATGAGGTGCCTGCTGCTACTCCGTTGTCGGGATCCCCTTTTGCCGGGTCATAAACGTAGCCGCATACCGTGCACACGTATCGATCCATCTTTTCTCCTCGTAAATTGTGGGTATCTGGTCATTCGTAGAAAAAATGCAGATTTGTAATATAAAGATCATTATTCTCGAATGCAACCGAGCGTCCTACAAGTATTGGGGCGAATGGGGTGATTGAGCGTTCCGGTCCTGTAAAGAATGCTTCCGCCAGACTCGTCTCAGGCGCAACGCGTTCGACACGACGGAAACGGAGCTGAGGGCCATTGCCGCGGCGGCAAACATCGGGTTGAGGAGAATTCCGAAAAAAGGATAGAGCGCCCCGGCGGCAACAGGAATGCCGATCGTGTTGTAAAAAAAGGCCCAGAAAAGATTTTGCTTGATGATTCTCATCGTCAGCGAAGAAAGCCTGATCGCTGACACAACCAGCATGAGATCATCCCTGATGAGGGTGATGTCACTCGCCTCGATAGCAATATCCGCGCCTGTTCCAATAGATATCCCGACATCCGCGGCAGCGAGGGCGGGCGCATCATTGATTCCGTCTCCCACCATGGCCGTCATTTTTCCTTCCGCCTGCAGGCGCCGAACCTCTCCTGCTTTTTCTCCCGGAAGCACTTCGGCGAGAACCCTTCCAATTCCGGCCTGGCCGGCGATCGTCTCGGCCGTCTGTCGCCTGTCTCCGGTCAACATCACAACTTCCAGACCCATCTGCTTTAGAAGCGATACGGCCCTTGGGGCCGACTCCCTGATGGTATCGGCAAGGGCGATGATCCCGGCCGGTTTCCCCCGGCTGGCGACGAATACACAAGTCTTACCTGATTGTTCCAGAATTGAGGCGCTTTGTTCCAGTACGCCGGTGTTTATCCCCTCGGACCGAATGAACTTCGAGTTGCCGACAATGACCGCGCTTTCGCCCACCTTCGCTCTCGAGCCAAAGCCGGAAAGGGATTCAAAATCGGAGACCGAACCCAAACCAACCCCTTCCGCCTTCTTTTCGAGTGCCTTTTTAACTATTGCCCGTGCCAGGGGATGCCCGGATAAGCCCTCTACCGAGGCGGCAAGGCTCAGAAGCTCAGCCTCGGCAAAGCCCCGGGCAACGACGATATCGGTCACCTCCGGTTCTCCCTTTGTGATGGTGCCGGTTTTGTCAAATATTATCGTGTCCAGGTGATGAGCGCGCTCGAGGCTTTCGCCTCCCTTTATCAGTATCCCGTTTTCCGCGCCAAGGCCCGCGCCGACCATCACGGCCGTTGGAGTGGCAAGGCCCATTGCGCACGGACATGAAATTATCAGAACCGATACAAAGTTTAGAATGGCTCGGCTGAGAACATGCCCGGGCGCGGCGAAATACCAGACTATGAAAGTGACTACAGCGATGGCGATAACAGCCGGAGCAAAAATGGAGGCCACTCTGTCCGCGAAACGCTGGATGGGGGCTTTAGACCCCTGGGCTTCCTCCACAAGACGGATTATCCGAGCCAACGCGGTTTGAGCTCCAAGTCTCGTTGCCCTGAAAGTGAAACTGCCGCTCTGATTAATAGTTCCGGCGTAGGCCTCGTCGCCAAGTTTCTTGAGAACCGGCATGCTCTCTCCCGTAAGCATGGATTCATTAACCGTTGACTCTCCGGATACAACGGTCCCGTCGGTCGGAATCCGGTCCCCCGGCCGGACGACTATAAGATCCGCCGGGAGAACCTCTTCGACGGGGATGTCCATCTCCTCGCCCTCCCGGATCACCCGCGCCGTTTTGGGCGACAGTCTCATCAGCTTTTTTATAGCGTCCGAAGTCCTGCCCCTTGCTTTCAGCTCCAGAAGTCTGCCGAGCAGGACAAGCGTTACGATCATTGCCGCCCCATCGAAATAGATAGGCGTTTCCTGAGCCTGGACTGCAAAAAACCGGGGGAATACAGTCGCTGCCGCGGAGTAGGTGTATGCCGACAGGGAGCCTATGGCAACGAGGGTGTTCATGTCGGCCGTCTTGTGGAGGGTTGCTTTGATCGCCCCCTTCAGAAAGCGATCTCCCACCCAGAAAACGACAGGCGTGCTAAGAACCAGTAGAATATAGAGCATTACCTGGTGGGGGATGGCGTGCAAAAATGGGAAAGAGCGCCGCATTGTGCCGGCCATCACGAGAATACTGAGCACTCCGCCGGCGGCCACTTTGCGTTTCAGGACCGTAACTTCCCGGCGCCGTGCCTTTTCAGCCTGATCGCCGGCTTCCTCGCCGTACACTCCGAGATATTCGTATCCGGCCTCCTGGATCGCCGCCTTGAGCGCCGACCAGTCGGCGAGTCCGGGGGAATAGACTACAGTGGCCCTGGATGTAGCCAGATTGACCGCCGCGTTTTCGACACCCCGGACCGAGTTGAGGGCGTTTTCCACTCGCCTTACGCAGGCGGCGCAGGTCATGCCTCCCACCAGAATTGTCGTTTTCCCGGCGGTTTTTACGGCGGAAGCCTCCGCATTGGCGCCATAGCCCAGTTCTTCTATCCTGTTCCTTATCGACCCGGCGTCCAAGACATCGGTGTCGTATTCGACCAGAGCCTTCGAATTTGCAAGATTGACCGAAGCATTCGAGATGCCCCGGACGGACTTCAACCCCTCTTCAATCCTGCGCACGCAAGCCGCGCAGCTTATCCCATCAATATACAGCGTCAGCTTAGCCAAGCTCATATCCGGCTTTCCTGATCTTCTCCCCGATCAGATCGTCCGCAACCGGACGCATTTCATCAAAAGTTGCCTCACCTTTTGAAAGATCGACCATAACGTTGTTGACGCCGTCAATTTCCTCGAGAGCTTTCTTTACCGCCTTTACACAATGTTGACACGACATTCCTTTGATTTTTACGGATTTCATAACTCACTCCTAACTGGGCTTTTCCGGTTGGATCGGTTCAATGGTTGTGGCGGGCCCGGCCCAAAAAACAACTTCAGTGGGTAAGGTTCTTACAAACCCATTCTGAGAGTTTATCTCTCACAATGTCAAAACCTGCCGACGCTTGTGTTTTCACCACAGAGACCACAGAGAAAAGATGAGGGGGTGAAGGAGGCGGAGCGCGCGCACCGCACACTCAAACACGCGGTTCGCATGCGGCGCAGTTTCTTCCATAGCCTTTGCGGCCGTGGTGAATCACCCCCGGAACTGGATTTCGATGCTTCAATATCTTCGATTAGTATTTGACGTAGTCATAACCATGATCGGAGATCACCCGTAGAGCCTTCGAGAGCACAGAGAAAAGCGTCCCTGCTCCCTGCTTCTCTCTCCGCGTCCCCGTGTCCGTCTTTCTCCTCGCTCCTCGCTCCCTGCTCCCTGCTCCGAAATTTCAAACATCTTTGGCTAGATTTAAGAGGTGGAAGACAGGTGGCGCCGTGGATCAGGCTATCTGCAAAACTATGTAAACATCTCCTCTCCGTTCGCCGGGAAGAGGGTTCCCCATATTCTTCAGCCTCAACCTGGTCCCCGTCTGTACGCCTGGTGGAATTCTCACTGAAACAATCTTACCCTCTTCATAGTGGGGCAAGTTGATTTGCACGATATCGCCCAGCCGGGCCTGCTTTTCCGTAATCGAAAGATTATATGTCGGATTTGGCCCAAAACCTCTTCCAGTCAGCCTTCTTGACTCTCTGTATTCGGGCTTCACCCCGAAAAGCTTACCTCGCAAAAACTTCCCGGCCTTCCTGCCCGCTTTTTCGAGCAAAGAAAAACCGGACTTGAGCAGTTTCCCCGGTGTATCGACATCCCCTGCCGAGGCAGCCGAATAGCGCGGGGTACTGCGCGAGCGTGCGAACGGCTGGCCGTAGCGAACCACCCGGACCTTTCCGGGACCAAACATGAAACTTTGAAAATAGACGTTTCTGCCGCCGAAAAACATATTATTGATGAAGGAAGGATCGAACCTTATGCCCATGCGGCTAAACTCTTTTCCCATTTCCTGGAAAATATCCTGGGCCTGCCTGCTCGTAAAAAAATCCCTGAAGATTTCATCCTGCGAGTATCCGAATCCGGGCCCATATGCGCCGCGTCCATTTCCAATTCGCCGGTACTGGTCATACTGGGCACGCTTGGAAGGATCGGAAAGAACGCCATATGCCTCGTTTATTTTCTTGAAGCGTTCCTCGGCCCGCGCATCGCCGGGATTTCTGTCCGGATGAGTCTCCAGGGCCAGTTTACGGTATGCTTTCTTTATTTCTTCGGGCGTAGCCTCGGCAGCAACGCTCAGGGTTTCGTAGTAGTCGAAGTTTGCCATCCGGCCATCTTTCCTGGGTTTTTATTGATAATATCATGATAGTGCTAATACGGCAGAATGGCAACAAACATGAAGTATCGTAAACAAGAAGGTTGCCAAAGCGGTGGTCCTTCTCTATAATAGCCGATACTGCCGAAGTGGTGGAACTTGGTAGACACGCCATCTTGAGGGGGTGGTGGGGAGACCCGTGCCGGTTCGAGTCCGGCCTTCGGCATTCCGTAAGTCAGTTTTACCTGCCGATTTCATTCCAACCCAAGGGTTTCAGGAGAGCTTGGCCAGAGCAACATAGGTGAGACAGGTTTTCGGGAAATGGCAGCACACTTCCGCCAAATCATCGTATGATGGAATTTGCTTTGTTGTGAATACCCATTTCATGAGAGATGCGTGAAATTCTAATATACTTCTCGATGTGTTCCAACAGTTTCCAAGAGGATCGCTTCAGATCCTTCGTATTGTACAAACTCAAATATGATCCTGAGGTCATAACCCGCGCTGCAAGCCCAGGCCCCCTGCAATTTCCCTTTTAGTTTGTGAGTTTTCAGCAAGGGGTGAAAGGCATCTGCTGCCAAGAGGCGCAATGCGGCCCTGATTTCTTCGGATGCGGCAGGGTTTTTCCTGATAGTCCGCCGCGCTGCACGGATAAAGGAACTGGAGCGCAGCAACTGACGCTTCATGAATGAATTTCCGATAAGATATCGTCCGGAGTCGACGGCCTGACTCGGGCTTCCTTGAATTCCCTGCGAGCTTTTCGAATGTCACGGGCGAGCAGGTCACGCCTGCGGTCTGCCGCACGACGGGACAAAACATCAATAAGTTCTTCTTGTTCTTCCAGTGACAGTTTGTCCGCTGCCTCCAGAATCTCTCCAAAAGAATTGGTTTCATCTCTTTTCATCTCAGCAGGTCCTTCCGGCAAAGCTCAACTGCAGGTTAATGTGAGTAGTCTAAAATAACATACCCCGCCCGGATTGCCAAAAAATCCTTTTGAGGCCTCCCCTCCATCCGCCGCGGTTAGTAGTGCATAGTCAACAAAGTTTCATATCATCACCCCGCGCAGGCGGGGGTCCAGAGTGTGTAGATAGCTGGAAATCAACTGGATTCCCGCCTTCGCGGGAATGACGGCTTCTGGTCTGAACCTCTAACAAGTTTGTTGACAAAGTAGTAGTCGTGCGGCACGTTTGATGAGAGATTATCACTCGGCATCGGTCCATATCACTCAGTATAGCTAAATCGGACAGGCAGGTCGGAAAAGCAAATCAAATCGACGTGGGGCTGGAATCCGGCCTTCGGCATTCCGAGTCAGCCTTTTTTCTTCCGAATTCATTTCCAGACCAATGTTTTCAGGTGAGCTTGTCTCGAGCGGCGCGAAGGAAGCCCGGCCTTCGGCATTTTTTTGGTAAGGCCGTCTGAATTCAGAGACTTGGGGCTTGTCCGTAAATAAATCCTTTGTGCCCGCATCCGGCTTTTGGATCGCTTCGGCCGCTCCTCAATCGCAAAATCCTCAACGTAGGCCGGCTACGCCTGCGGTTTTGCTTAATCGTCGCGACCAAAATCGGTCTCAAAATCCGGCGCGGTCCCTAAAAGGCCTATTACGGACAAGCCCTTGTACTCCATTTCATAAATATGATGGCGAATCGCCTCAATGATGATTCCAGGCGGGCATTAAGCCCGCCCCTACGAAGGATAATCGGCCCTGTACTGTAGGGGCGGGATTTATTCCCGCCCGATACGTCACCGAAATTATAAAATGGACCGCTTAGTAAAAAGCGCAACCGTGTCGGGCTCAAAACCAATGCCAGGGATTATTCGATTTCTCCCGTTCAAGCTCCTGCACGTACTCCCTGTACAGCCGGTTTATATCGGTTTCATGGCATAAGCTATAATCAGTGCACCCTGCGCGGCATGCGCTGAAAGAACCCATGCAATCATACTCATGATACAATCCGCACTCCCGGCAAACCGGGCAGTTGTCGGAACTGACGGCAGTATTCACGAAAGCGGCAAAAATAAGAATCAAAGATAAGAAGCAAATGCCTGTGGCAAGCTTACGGTCCATCTGCACCTCCAGAGATAAATTGACACTCACTAAGGCAAAGGGTAATCATCCCGGTGAAGCGCAGCAACGGCACCGCACCGGCTACCGGAAACGCACCCAGGGGCTTGTACCAAGTTGCGTTCAAGATGGATGTGATCGGGAGGGCATACAGCGCTGCGCTCCCCCTCCCCTACGTCGGAGCGGGGTTTGTCCCCATAAGCGCTCAAATAAGCCGGGAAGTCACTGAATTGACTGTATGATTCCATGTCATCATCGCTCCACAGGTCCCCAGGGCGAGAGCCTTCACTCATTGATTTTACAACAAAAACCAAAGGCACTGGATTCCGGTTTGCACCGGAATGACAGAATTCTTATGAGCTTATCCCATCCTTATTCGAGCGCTTATGGGATTTATCCCCCCAATCTTGAACGCAACTTGGTATTATGCGATGTTTGAAAATGGAGATACGAAGGCAGGTATCGGGCAGCCAACCCGGTCTCCGGCACCTGTCCATTTCATCACCATTGATCACCTTCATTAAATGATTTGTTAGATAGTGTCCTGAGTTAAAGATTCGTTTTCGAAGTCAATCGCAAAAACCGAACCACGGACGCCATCACGGTGAGAGTCTTGGTTCATAAGGTTTTATATTCACTAAAGAACCTGGATTCCGGCTTTCGCCGGGAAGACGGGCTCTGATTGACGCCGGATTTCCGCCTTTGAGTGGAAGGCTTTTAAGAGCCCAACAATTGTGACACAGCCTCTTCCGCCGGAATGACGTAAAGCGACCAGGCACTTTGGTGGCGAATTACTGACTCAGGACACTAGAGTGGCGGCCACTACTCTAGTATTTATTCCTTATTCATTTGATTGTTACGAGTGTTACATTCCTTAAATTAATCAGTATAAAACGATACAACCGGCAATCGGCCTTTTTCGCAATATTTAACGCATGAATGTTCAATACGCAGGGAGACTTAAATGCAGGCCGAAAGTGGTGCCGTTCCACCACCGGATCAGGCGGACGCCGCGGCCCAAGCGGCTTTACGGAACCACATTCGATTCCTGTGAGAACCTGGTCTCGGGCCGTCTGACTGGTCGCGGTTTCGCGGTGGGCAACGCTCCGCTTTTGCCCACCCTACGCAGACTCCGGGTCAAAATTAACGGGGCGGTTTTGGAATAATAGGGCAAATAGTTACATGGCGGTTACACATTTGTTATTTTTACACTTATCCCAGGGGTGGAAACAGGTTCTAACAATCCAGTTATATTAATCACTTAATATCGCCAAACATCAAAGCACAACACCCCTGCAACAACCTGTAACCATTTGAGAATATGCCTGCGCCCAGGAACCTAAATACCTAACATCGCTTGACTAAAATGCATTGTGGGTATCCGAATACTTAATTTCTACCCTCATCATTACCCCTTGACACAAAATCATTTTCAAGTAAGAAAGTGTGGCAACTGGGCGGGAGTTATCTTGGTACAAATCATAGCAGTCCTGGCACCTACTTTTTTAGTATTGGAAGAGGATATTTATCAGCCGTTTAAATTTACGTTACTGTTAGCAATTTAGATATCTGTCCGGCGTGGGGATGCCCTTTTAGGCATGACGCGAAGGGCGTTGTATTCTTAGGGATTTTGGGGATTAATTAAATTCGGCACTTTATTCTACTATAGTAATTATTCCTAACTATTTAACTGGAGCCAACGGCATCGCCCGTTAAGGGCAATTTTCATGCCTTTGCTTCAGTTGGCGGGATGGGCAAATCCGTTATCGATTCTCGATTATGTAATCGAGTTGGCGGAGCTGTATGATTCGCATCTCAAATTGATGATATGGCGGTACCGGCGGCCGCTTTTGTATGTCCAATCTGAACGGCGCCGCAACCGGCATCCTCATGAGCACCTCCCGATCACAAATTAACGAAGTTGCATTCTCCATGAAGGCAATTTTTTAAAGCGCCTGCCGGATTAATCTGGTATGTGTGATTTTTGGCTCTAATACCAAGTTGCATTCAAGATTGGGCGGGGATAAACCCCGCCCCTACGTACGGGAGAGGGAGCGCAGCGCTGTATGCCCTCCCGATCACATCCATCTTGAACGCAACTTGTAAGACTAAATCTCTGGACCCCCGCCTGCGCGGGGGTGACGACTTGTGAAAGAATGGAATTCATTTTCACAACTGGTTTACATATTAAAAAACAGGAGGAGACTATGGGTCACGAACGTACGGTTGGCAAGAGGCATGGATGCGCTCGGAGCAGATGGTTCGGAATGGGTGTGCTGCTCCCGGCGATCGCCCTTTTTTCCGCTCTTTTGACGAACAGCGCCGAGGCGGCAACGATTCAGGATATCGCCGCTCAGGCCAAGACGGCCTACACTTCGGGCCAGGCCCTTGAGGCGGTTGTTTCCGAGGCCTTCGGCGCGGCTGCCAAGTCGGATATTTTGGCCTATGACCTGGCGCCGGCGGTGTCCGAAACACTGGTCCAGGCCACCATCGATGCGAAAAAAGACCCCATCGCCGTTTCCGGCAAGCTCGGGTGCGCCATGCTCGGATATTTGAAGGAAAGCGGCGCTGACGACGCAACAATCCTGAGAACCGTTCCCCCCATGGTGGCGGGGGTCAGGGCGGCCTGTGACAGAAACGGGGTCGATTCGAGCATAGTGCAAAACCAAATTGAAACTCAGCTTAAAACCTGCGGCGGAGAGCTTGTCGCCCAACTGCTCCAGATGGTTGCGCAGGCTTATACCGAACCCCACGCGGAAACTTATACCCAGGCCGCGCCGGCGCCAACTCCGCCTGCTGCTCCCGCAGCTTCATCCGGTACTTCTGTTGCCGGTGCTTTCACTCCTACGGCGAGCAAAGGTAAATAATACGGGCTATGGAGCGCGGCTTTGTCTTCGGCCTGTAAAAGATTCGCAAGCGATGACCCGTAAGTCCACCGGTTAAAGCTTGCTTTCTCATTTTATGGCGAACTGATATTGGATTGGGTTCTCTGCTAACTGAGGGGGCCGGCCGAATGGATTTGAGGGAATCCGTCTGGTGCATTGTCAACATGTTTTTCACATGTCGTCACCCCGCGCAGGCGGGGGTCCAGAGTGTGTGGGTGGCTGAAAATAAACTGGATTCCCGCCTTCGCGGGAATGACGGCTTCCGGTCTGAACCTGTAAGAATTTTGTTGACAAAGTTTCGGGCGGGGATAAATCCCGCCCCTACGACGTAAAATGGTATGAGGGGGCCGGCCGAATGGATTTGAGGGAATCCGTCTGGTGCATTGTCAACATGTTTTTCACATGTCGTCACCCCCGCGCAGGCGGGGGTCCAGAGTGTGTAGGTGGTTGAAAAAAACTGGATTCCCGCCTTCGCGGGAATGACGGCTTCCGGTCTGAACCTGTAAGAATTTTGTTGACAAAGTACTAGTTGTGGTCTGGGAAGGCGGATTGGGCGGGGATAAACCCCGCCCCTACGACGCAAAATGGTATGAGGGGGCCGGCAAATGAAGCAGATTTGTTCCAAGGACTGAAACGAATCATCCTCAACGAGTGGAAAAAACGGAGGATCACAACAAAAGGGGGCTGGACAGATGTGTGTAGCAAACATGAGGGGGAAAGGCTTAATCTCGCATCGTAAAGGATCTTTCTTACAATATGCATTTTCGATCACAGTCATCGCGGCAGTTTATTTGTTTCAACTGGTGAACCCTTGTATCGTGTCGGCTGCCGCCGAATGGACTTTTACTCCTTCGATGACCGTCGCGGGAGTTTTCGACGACAACTACTTCCGGAGCCAAACAAACAAGACCAGCGTCTGGACTACCCAATACGCTCCGGGAATTGCCCTGCAGGGCCTTACCGACAGGAGCCGTCTGGACCTTAACTACACGCTGGGCTATTTCGAAAATTTCGGTCAAAGAGGCAAAACGGACATGTCGTCGCAAGACTACCTCGGTCATGATCTCTCGCTGTTTGCGGCGACAAAGGTTTACGAGCGCTTTATGACGGGAATCGAAGAAACGTTTATTCAAACCCGGGAGCCCGGCTCGACGGACAATGTGAGCAACATCACGGTCAGGGACGAGTACTGGCGTAATAGAGTGAGCCCTTTCATCAAGTACGATATCGGGGAAAAGGGGGAACTCAAGGCGGCCTACCGCATGGAACAGTTGACCTGGCAAGATGCCCCCAACAGGCCCAATTCGAATGAAAACCGCGGGGCTTTGACGGGCACCTACAACTTGAACTCAACGAACCACATCGATCTCGATGAGCAGATCTGGCGCCGGGAATATACCTACTCCAAGGCCTCCGGATATGTCAGCGACTATGACTCCTATCAGACCAGCCTCATCTACCGGCGCGATCTCAGTTCATGGCTGACGGCGCGGGCATCCGTCGGTTACCAGTACCGTACGTTCGACAATAATGCCCTGCCGGCCATAAACTGCCCCACTTTCCTCATTGGCGTGGCCGGGGCTACAGACAAAACAAAGCTCGGTTTGTCCTTCGAACACAACCTGGTCGATTTTACCCTTTCTAATTCTTATTTCGACGCATACCGGCTTAATGCATTCGCGCAGCGCCTATTCTTCGAAGACCGTTTTCGCGCCTATTTGGGAGGCTATTATCAGCTCAGCGACTATTATGATTCGACGAGGGCTGACAATACGTATAATATCTACGCAGGTTTAGGTTATTCATTTTACAATAAAATTTTTGAAATCAGCATTGAATACCAATTCACCAATGACACCTCCAACATGTCAACGTTCAATTATTCCGACAACATGATTTTCCTGCGTTTAACCGCGAAATACGACATCCCCAGGAAGAATCAGGAAGCTACTCCCACGGAAAGCCCGGGAACTGGTTTTAGGGGAGGTAATTTGCGGTAGGGAGCGAGAAGAAAAAGACTGACGCGGAGACCCGGCGACACGGAGACGCGGGGAGAAAGAAACGAGAAGCAGGGAGCGAGAAGCGAGAATTCACCACCACCGCAAAGGCTACGGAAAAATTGCGCCGCAGGCAACGCTGCATGGCTGAACTCCGTTGCTATTCATTTTTCAATGAACCGGGGCAGCTTTTGGTAGTCGTGAGTCGTCAGAAGCAGTCTTGAGTCCTGAGTCGTCAGAAGCAGTCTTGAGTCCTGAGTCGTCAGTCTTTAGTTAAACGTCAAAGCTAAGGGCGAGCGAACCTTTCTTTCACGGGCAAAAACGTCTCCTGCAAATACAGGCGAAATGCAGGTGAGACTCCCGTAACTCATTGATTTCACTACATGTGAATTTTTGCTCCGATAAGCAGTGAGAAAATATCGCGCCTTGTTTGTAACCAATTGAACTCATTAATACATTTTCAACCAGGACCGCTCGTATCCAACCCTTAATAGTCTTGAGTCTTGAGTCAAAGCTTAAAAGAGCGGGGTGAATACACCCCTAATTCACAGCGAATTTCGCGAAAGATACTTGATTCAATGAAATCACTTTCCCTTCAGTTCGACTCTACAGCAGAAGGTCCGGTCGTGCAAAACGGCATCCAGAAACGGCAACCAGAAGCGGCAATAGAAGCGGAAATAGAAGCGGCAAAAAGTAAGGAGCAAGGAGCGAGAAGCGAGGAGCGGGGAGAGAAACAGTCGTCAGTCCTGAGTCGTGAGTCGTGAGTCGTGAGAGCAGTGGGCGGTGACTCTTCAACTAAACCGGAGCGGGGAGAGAAACAGTCGTCAGTCCTGAGTCGTGAGTCGTCAGTATTCGGTGCGGCGAATAGACAGCGTCTCTCATCTCTGTATCCTGGTGGCTGTTTGGTTTTTGGTTTCTTCAACTAAAAAGTGAAAACTACTCAGTGGTCTCCGTGGTCTCCGTGGTCTCCGTGGCCTCCGTGGTGAGAAATAGAGACGAAAAATTATGGCAAAGGGCTTTAGAATCAGGTAGTTTAGGAATTGCTTACAATGTTTCCGGACAGTAATGGGGAAGGTGCAACAAAGTGAGATTTATGAAACGAATGTGCGTGGTATTTTGTGTTCTGGCGGCGATGCTGTGGGGCGGTTTGGCTCTTGCTCAAGGGACCGGTTACACCCTGGGTGTGGATGATATCCTTTCCGTCAAGATTTTTGCCGGCGGTACAACCCAGGACAATTTTGAAGTCACCGTTTCTTCGAAGGGGACTATAAACTTCCCTTTTCTGGGAGAAGTCAAGGCCGCCGGCTTGACCGTCCCCCAGCTCACCGAGGCAATCACAGCCCCTCTGGCCCGGGACTTCTTTGTAAACCCGCAGGTGATTATCGCCGTCAAGGAGTACAAGAGCAAGAAGGTATACGTCACCGGAAGCGTTGACAAGCCGGGCCTCTATACACTGGAAGGGCACACGACACTGCTGGAACTAATAGGCAAAGCCGGCGGGAACTCCAAAGAACGCAGCAATTTCGCCTTTGTAATCAGAGGGTCACTCGCTGAGGTAAAAAGCGATCAGGACATCGAACAACTGATTAAGAGCAAAAAGGCTATCCAGGTCAATTTGCACGAACTCCTGGACCAGGGCAGGACGGACAAGAATATCCCGATCGAGCCGAACGATATCGTCTACATTCAGCCTGCCAGCTCCGCGGATGTCAACCTGTACAAGATTACCGTTCTCGGAAAGGTCGAAAAGCCTGGTGTTTACGATTACCAGGAAGGCCTCACTGCCCTCGATGCAGTAACGTTGGCGGGCGGTTTCGCGAAATATGCGGCCCCCAACCGTACCGTGATCACTCGCCGCGATTCCTCCGAAAAGGTCTCCATAAATCTCGATAAGGTGCAAAAAGGCCAGTTGAAAGATGTCGAGCTGAAGCCTGGCGACCGGATTTACGTGCCTGAATCTTATTTTTAGTCGTGAGTCCTGAGTCGTCAGTCGTCAGCAAAAAGAAAAGTCACACCAAAGTCAGTGCCCAGACCACTGACGACTGGAGACTAGCGAATCGTGACTTGGGTTCCCAATCTGAAGACTGAAGACTCAGAACTGGCGACTGGCTCTTAGCGACTGGCGACTGATTTTTTGGTCTCTAATCTCAGGACTGAAGACTAACGACTGACGACTAGTTTTCTAACGACTGGCGACTAACGACTGAAGACTGGTTTTTATCTACTCACGACTCAGGACTCAAGACTGACGACTGATCTTATATGTCAAATTACAAAGAACTGGAAGTTTGGAAGCAGGCTATCGAACTGGCAAAAACCGTGTACAAAATCACTGCGAGTTTTCCACCGTCCGAGGTCTACGGATTGGTCTCTCAGATGAGGCGCTCAGCCATTTCAGTTGCCAGTAACATAGCCGAAGGCGCGGCAAGAAACAGTGATAAAGAATTCATCCAGTTCCTTTATATCGCCACGGGTTCGGTCGCCGAACTCGACACCCAATATATCCTTTCCAGAGAACTCCAGTTTACCTCCGCGTCCAAAGAACTCGAGCAATCCCTGACTGAGATAGGAAAGATGCTGGCCGGCCTTATTCGCCATCTGAAAAGTAGTCTTGAGTCTTGAGTCCTGAGTCGCTAGAGGCAGTCTTGAGTCCTGAGTCGTGAGTCTTCAGACAAACAACTCATGACTGACGACTGGAGACTAACGAATCATGACTTGTGTTCCAAGTCTGAAGACTGAAGACTCAGGACTGGGGTCTGGTTTTTGACGACTCACGACTGAGGACTAGTTTTTTTCGCGACTGCTTTTTCTCACGACTCACGACTCACGACTCACGACTGATTTTGAAAAGGTGTTGAAATGACAACAAAGGGTATTACGCCTCATTTGACAGATTATTACTACCGGATTCGTAGAAGGGCCTGGGTGGTCCTGTCCGTGCTCTTTCTGACAGTGCTTTTTACGGCCCTGTATACCTTCATGATGAAACCGATGTACCGTGCTACCGCCAGCCTGATCATCGACAGGGAAACGTCCCGCTCCCCGCTGACAGGCGAGCAGTTGCAGATGGACGACTATTTGAGCCAGCAGCTCACCTTCCGCACCCACTTCAAACTGGTTACATCCCGCCCCGTTTTGGAGAAAGTGCTTGCGGAGCTTGGTCCCCAGCCGGAACGGTCGCCTGGCTTTGTGGCAACAGCCCTCTCAAATTCGAAGAGCGCCATTAGAAAAATCTTCGGGATAACCCAGGTCCCTCAAAGCGATGAGGAACTATTGCTGAGGAAACTTGCGGCTTTCTCTAAAAAAATCAAGATCGAAGGAGTGCGGGAAACACGTTTATTGTTGATACACGCAGAGGACAACGATCCGGATACCGCCCGTAAGGTAGCCAATTCAGTTGCCGAAGACTACATTCTCTACGACACCGGAACGCGGCTTGACAGTTCGCGCAAAATCCTCGACTGGCTTTCGAAACAACTCTACGAGATGAAAAAAAGCGTCGAAGAAGCCGAGAAGGCGTTCCTTGCTTACAAATCAAATGAGAATTTGATCTCCATCGAGGGAAACCAGACCTTCAATGTGCAAAAAATACAGGAGATGAATAACGACCTGATAAAAACGAAAAGTGAGCGGATGCAGGCAGAAGCCAATATCCAGGAGCTGAAAAAATTCATCGCAAGCAGCAACGGCGGCAGCGTCCGGACCGTCCCCACCTTTCTGAACGACCAGGTCCTGGCGAGCCTCAGTTCTCAATTGGTTGACGCTGAAGTGGAATATCAGAAGCTCGCCGGCGTTTATCAACATAAGCATCCCGAAGTCGTCAAGACGACCTCGAAAATCGGTGAACTGAGAACCAAAATTCATCAGCAGTTGGAAAAAACCTTGACTAACGCCGAGGCGTCGCGATCAGTGCTTATGGCCAGGGAAAATTCCCTTCAGCAGGCCATAAAGGATATCGAGAAAGACGCCCAGGATACGAATAGAAAAGGGGTCCAGTATGCCATTCTGGAACGCGACGTCGGCACCAATAAGGAACTCTACAACACTTTGCTCGCCAAGATAAAGCAGTCCAACATAACCGATGAGATCATGAAATCGAATCTGCGCCTGGCCGAACCAGCGGCGCTGCCGATCAAGCCGGTCAGACCTCAACCTGCCCTCTATCTAACGCTTAGCATCTTCTTGGGCCTGGCCATCGGCATCGGCCTGGCATTCTTTTTCGAATACATGGATCAAACCGTCTACAGCAATGAAGCGGTAACGGCGGCAATCAGCGTCCCAGTCCTCTCCGAAATCCCGCTCATGGAAAGCGAGGAAGCCAAAAAAGGAAAAGTTCAGGAAAAAGAGCGCTTTAGCATTCCGACTGTTATTGAAGCGCCGTTTGCCAGCCATTTTTCGGAATCCTTCAGGCAGCTCGCCACCAACCTGCGTTTCTCCGAATTGAACCGCACGAGGGGCGTCTACCTGGTTACAAGCTGCAACCCAAAGGAAGGCAAATCCACGCTCGCCTATAACCTTGCCTTGACCATGGGCCAGATCGGCATGAAAGCGCTGGTCATAGATGCCGACCTTCGCATACCGTCAATAAGGAGAATTGCCAAACTTAGTAAGGATCAGCCGGGGCTAACGGATATATTGGCCAACTCCTTCAGTACGAAGGTCACGGAAGGCTCGTTGGGCGAACTGACCGTAGGGGATCTCCACCGACTTATTGAAATGCAGGAGAGGACCGGCACCCTCCATTATCAAAATGAAGAAAACGCTTTTGACGTAACCTTCATCAAAGGCCGGCTGGTGGATGTGGACTGGCCCACCCGGCCGGTGGAGAAAAAGCTGGGGACGCTGCTGGTCAGGGCCGGCAAGATAACCGAAGAGCAGTTGAAAATTGCGCTTGCCAGCCGGCAGGCCTCGACTGAAAGACTCGGGCAGGTCATTCTTCATCTCGGCTTCCTGACCGTCGAAGATCTGGCGGGCCCTTTGAGGCTGCACATCCAGGAAAATATCGACGAGCTTTACCGCTGCGAGCACGCGAGCTTTCATTTCGACGAAAAATTCCTCTCGATCTCTTCTCTCCGCGATGCGAAGGAGGCCGCCCTGATCGAGGCCATGGGCGCCATTGAAAATGACTCCCCCCATTCGACGCCGTTTCTCCTCGATCAGATCCAGCGCTGCCTGTACCAGGTTCCGGAACAAAATGTCTGGGTGCTTGCCAGCGGCAAGACCCCTCCCAATCCACCGGAGCTTCTGGCAAGCAGCCGGATGCGCGTGCTTGTAGACCTGCTCCGCCGCCAGTTCGACATGATCGTAATAGATTCGCCCCCGGTGGCCACTGTAAATGACGCGGCGGTCCTGGCGTCGCTTTGCGACGGATTGATCATGCTGGTGAAGGCGGGCAGCACCGATCTGACGGAATTGAAGCGGGCCAAGCAAAAGCTGGACGCCATCCAGGCGCCGACCGTCGGTTTGGTGCTCAATATGCTCGATTTCAAAAAAGATCCCTACTACTACGGGCGTTATTATTACAAACGGTATGATAGTTATTATGCGAAGAAGAAACAGTGAAGAGGGAGCAGGGAGCGGGGAGCGGGGAGCGAGGAGAGAAACAGTCGTCAGTCCTGAGTCCTCAGTCGTCAGAGCAGTGAGTAGTGAACAGTGACTCTTCAAGTAAAAAACCCCACCCAAAGGGCGGGGCTTTGAATTCACCCCCCGTAGGGGGGCAAAGCCGGCCCGCTGCTATTGGGTGCTTTTCACCGTAGGTAGAGTATTTAAAACCAGATGCTATTGAGCAATTGCCATGTG
>Ga0326728_10001250_pt1 | contig 91023 bp, 59 predicted proteins | sample MB3enrmetagenome_FD_207602 | JGI IMG/M metagenome (GOLD analysis project Ga0326728, IMG submission 207602) | Lab enriched peat soil microbial communities from McLean, Ithaca, NY, United States - MB31MN | ecosystem: Environmental > Terrestrial > Soil > Wetlands > Peat | place: USA: New York... | reverse complement strand
CTGCGCCGTAGGATTGGGGAAGGGGGCGCGGGGGAAGGGGCAAGGCCCCTGCCCTCGCCCAGCGCTATAGAAGCCGCCTTCAGCTCGTGGGACCGCAGACGTTGGCCGCGATAGTGAATCGCAACCTCACCCGCTTCGTTTTCCCGCACCAGCACGCGGCTCTTGGCTGGCGCCCAGTGCCGGTTTTGCCGCTCCAGTTGCAGCCGGCGGTGGTTATAACTCACCACCCAGTCCGCACTCACCACTCGTTCCTCCTCCAGCCAAAACACTTCGTTCAATGGCCGCGCCGTGGGCCGCCGCCGGTGATAATCGGCCGCTTCCGCCGCTGGGCGCGCGTAACGCCGGTTGTGTACGGCGAGATAGTGATCCTCCAGATACGCGTTGGCCGCGTCGTAGTTCGCGATCCCGGCCAGCCGCAACTTCTTCACCAGCCGGTCCTGGTGCGTGCCGTGCGCCCGCTTCACCCGCCCCATCGCTTCCACTCGCCTCAGCTCTTTCCTGCTCAATCCCGTTCTCCCCAATCTGAATCCCTCCTTACCCAAGGAACTCTAAAAGGGGACACTTCTACTGTGGTCTCTGGGGGACATTTTTAATGTGGTTCAACATAATGGGGCGAGTTTTGGCGTGGATTGTCCCAAATTGATACAAGGTTTGAAGGCTGGAAGTTGATGCTTGACAATCGAACTGGAGGGGCTACGATGTAAGTATCACCTCCGATCCCAGTCCGGATCGAATGGGCCGATAGCCAAGGAAGAGTCACCGCTTCTTGGCTGGCGGCCCATTTTAAGTTTCGGCTCCCTCTTGGGTTTCAAAGGGCCTCCGATTCAATCCCCAAGCTCTCCACCCCTGTCATCCCGGCCCGAATCGCAGCCGGCGGAGAGGGAGATCAAATCGGCAAAAGCAAACTGATCGCGAACCACCGTCACGCCCACCGAAACCGCGAGGGCGGCATTCAACATGGGCCCGGCGTATACAAACGAATGGAACTCCCCGCGTTCCCCGCACGCGTCCACCGCCTCGGGAAGATCGGCAAGAAGCGCCCGGTCGAACTCGCGGCCCACAAAAGACTGCGCCAGTTTCGTGGTGTCGACACAAGTCAACTTCGCCCGCACTCCAGCCGCAATCATCTCTTCCGCTAAAGCCCGCGTCGCGAGCCCCCACACTGGGAATATCGGCTCCAGCCCCGTGCCTTGCAGTTGCTTTTCCCGATAGGCACGCACATCCTCAAGAAACAGATCGCCAAATGCGACGCCAACGATGCCTTCCGCGACCGCCTTGGCGCAGGTTTCGGCCATCAGCGACTCATACTGTTCATTGGAGCATGGCCAAGGCAACGGCACCGCCCACAGCGGAAGCCCGGCAGAGGCAGCTTGCCGCTCCACCAGTTCGCGCCGCACGGCGTGCATGGCGACGCGGCCCGCGGCATCGTTGAAAGTCGTCAGCAGTCCCCGAACCTCGTACTCGCCGCGTTGTCGGAGAACATGCAGGCTCCAAGCACTGTCTTTGCCGCTGCTCCAGGAGAGAAGAATGGGCTTCATAGCAATGACGATGAGCGAGTGGACGCACGGTCCAGCGATCCATTCATCTTACTCGCCAGGGCGATCAAGTGGGGGAAACAGCCGATTGACTAATTTGTCTATTATGTCTAAACTAGATATTATGCAAATTGTCTCTGCCACGGACGCAAAGCAACGGCTGGCCGCGCTCCTCGACGCCGCCCAGCGCGGCCCCGTCCTCATTCAACGGCAAAAGCGGGATGTCGCCGTCATCATGGCGGCCGAGGAATATGAACGGATGCGCGACCTGGCTGCCGCCGACTTCCAGCGCTTCTGCGACCGGGTCGCGGCCCAGGCCAAGGCTCGTGGCCTCACGCCATCGGTCCTGCGTAAATTATTGAAGGACTGATGCGGAGAGATTGATGCAGGCCCGCGAGCGCATCGTCGCCGACACCAACTGCCTCGTCAGCCGTCTCCTGCTCCCATCGTCGGTCCCCAGTCGCGCGCTTCAGAAGGCCGTCGATTCCGGGCACTTGCTGGTATCCGAGGCCACCATGAACGAGTTGGCCGATGTTCTCTCCCGCCCGAAATTCGACCGCTACGTCAGCCTCGAAGATCGTCAGCAATTCCTGCGGCTGTTGGGGCGCGTGGCGGAATTTGTATTAACCGGCTACCCGGTCCGCGAATGCCGCGATCCCAAGGACGACAAATTTCTCGAAGTCGCGCTGAACGGAAAGGCCAACCTGATCCTGACCGGCGACGCCGACCTGCTCACGCTCAACCCGTGGCGCGGTATCGCCATTCTCTCGCCGGCGAATTATTTGAAGAGCTGACTGAATTTTGAAAACTGGTGGGCAATCCTGGCATCGTGCTTATCGGCGTTAGGGTGGCGAAGTCGACCCGTCAGCCGCGGACCTCACGCCTGCACCAGCCTCACACGCGCTTTTTTGCACGCCCGAACCAAGTCCTCGTCCAAGGTGGCAAGCGGCAAGACACTATCGAGGGCCAGATCGAGGTAAGCTGCATCGTAAGCAGTTAAGCCGTACTCGCGGCTGAGGCGTTGGATCCTGTCGAAAACAACTCTGGAGGGAAACTGTTCCAGCACGATGGGGAGCGTTGCCAGATCGTCGAGAAAGCTTCGCACCAACTCCTTCGAAATGCGTTTGCGTTTTTCTCCAGCTAGCAGGGCATTCAGCACCTCGTGCGGCCAGAATGCGGGCGCAACTGCGGTGCCGCCTCGCTTGAACATGCCGGCGACATGCTGCGCCATGGCGGCATTCTCATCGGGAAAACACCACGTCAGGACAACGGAGGCGTCGAGGACAAACCGGCTCACCGGCGTCCTTCATCGATTAGATCTTTGATTTTGAGCCCACGCAAAGAAAGCCCGTGCCGCTTGCCGAAACTCGCCAGCCGCTCCGCCGCCTCCACTGCGGAAGCACCCTGGGCCGAGATGCGCTCCTTGAGCAGCGCCCCCAGCATCCGCGAAACGCTGGTGTCCCGGCGCGCCGCCTCGATCCGGGCCCACTGGGCCACGTCTTCTTCCAGGGTCACGGTTACGTTGCGTAAACGACGAAGGGATGACACGAATTCAGTGTAACACTATATTCGTGCCCATCGCAACCAAAATGTTCGGGGCCTTCACGCGAATAAAAATTCCTTCGTCCGCAGTTCCTTGATCGTGTCCCGCAGCTTGGCCGCTTTTTCGAATTCAAACCGCTTGGCCGCTTCCCGCATATCGCTTTCCAGCTTCCCTATGTAAGCGTCCAACTCTTCCTGCGACTTGAATTCCGGAATGCTTTCGGCTTCGGGGGCGGTGAGGTCGGTGTAGTCGGCGTTTACGATCGCGACCAGTGTCATGTCGAGCGGGCGAACGATGGATTCCGGCGTGATTCCGTTTTCTTCGTTGTAGGCTTGTTGGATGGCGCGGCGGCGGTTGGTTTCGTCGAGCGCCTTTTTCATCGAGTCGGTCATGCGGTCGGCATAGAGAATCGCGCGGCCGTTAAGGTTGCGGGCGCAGCGTCCAATGGTCTGGATCAGCGAACCGGCGGAGCGCAGGAAGCCTTCTTTGTCGGCGTCGAGGATTGCGACCAGCGACACTTCCGGCAGGTCGAGGCCTTCCCTGAGAAGATTGATGCCGATCAATACATCGAACTCGCCTTTGCGCAGGTCGCGCAGTATCTTCACCCGCTCCAGGGTTTCGATTTCCGAGTGCATATAACGGCACTTCACGCCGACTTCGCTGTAATACTCGGCCAGATCTTCGGACATGCGCTTGGTCAGCGTGGTCACCAGCACGCGCTCATTGCGAGAAACCCGGTCGCGAATCATGTGCAACAGGTCGTCGATCTGTCCTTTGACCGGACGTATCTCGACCGGCGGATCGATCAAGCCGGTGGGGCGGATAATCTGTTCCACCACCACGCCCGCCGACTTAGTAAGTTCATAAGGGCCGGGTGTAGCAGAGACATAGACAAGTTGGTTGGTGCGATGCTCGAACTCCTCGAAAGTAAGTGGGCGATTGTCGAGCGCCGAGGGCATGCGAAATCCGTACTCAACCAGCGTCTGCTTGCGCGAACGGTCGCCGTGATACATGCCGTGGAGTTGCGGCACGGTCTGGTGCGACTCGTCGATGAACATGAGAAAATCCCGCGGAAAATAATCGAGCAGCGTGGGCGGAGGCTCGCCGGGAAGGCGTCCGGTGAAATGGCGCGAGTAGTTTTCGATGCCGTGGCAGTAACCCATGGCCCTGATCATTTCGAGGTCGTACATCACGCGCTGATGGATGCGCTGCGATTCGACCAGCCGCCCTCGCTTCTCAAGCTCCGCTTCCCACCAGGCGAGTTCTGTCTTAATAGAAGCCACGGCCGAGGCGCGGGTTTCTTCTTTCATCACATAGTGCGTCTTGGGATAAATCGGCAGCCGCATGTAACGCTGCTTGACCGTGCCGAACAGAGGATCGATCTGGGAGAGCGATTCAATCTCGTCGCCAAACATTTCGACGCGATAGGCGTTGTCGTCATAAGTCGGATAGATCTCGATTACATCGCCGCGCACGCGAAATGTTCCGCGGCGGAAATCGCCCTCCGTACGCTCGTAAAGAATCTCGACCAGCTTGCGGGTAATGTCCTGGCGCTTGATCTTCTGTCCCTTCTCCAGAAACAGCAGCATGCCATAGTAAGCTTCCGGCGATCCCAGGCCGTAGATGCAACTAACCGATGCGACAATCAAACAATCGCGCCGCTCGAATAAAGACCGCGTGGCCGAAAGACGTAACTTATCGAGCTCGTCGTTGACCGTAGCTTCCTTTTCAATATAAAGGTCCGCCGCCGGCACATAAGCCTCAGGTTGGTAATAGTCGTAGTAGGAAACGAAGTACTCGACGGCGTTGTGGGGGAAGAAGCTTTTGAATTCGTGGTAGAGCTGGGCAGCCAGGGTTTTGTTGTGGGCCATGACGAGGGCGGGGCGGTTGGCGGCCTCGATGACTTTGGCGGCGGTGAAAGTCTTGCCCGATCCGGTGACGCCGAGCAGGACCTGATGCTGCTCGCGATCGAAGACGCCGCGGGTGAGAGCATCGATGGCGCGCGCCTGGTCGCCTTGGGGGGTGTAGCTGCTTACCAGCTTGAAGTCCACGGTTCATTATAGGGGAGGGATGCGGGCGGGAAGGGAGTGCAGTTCCGTGTAAATTTGGGGTCGGCAGGCGGGTACATCGGAAGTTTGTACTAAGTGATTCACCTTAGGTCCTGAGCAAAACTATCGCGCTGCCCTGTCGAACTTGGGCGGCAATGACGGTCGCAGCCACTTTATTGCCAGCAAATACCGCGCAAACCGAAGTTTTTACAGTTAGTTAACATCTGGCAGGCGATTTGGCCGCGGGAATGCAAAATGAGACGCAACAGACCCGAATCCAGATGCATTGAACGGCCGGGCTTGAAGAGACACTTGCGACGGTCGGCGTGCGTCGGTCAGGTGCGCACTTTTATGGAAGAGAATTTTAATCTAGTAGGCCCTCGCGAACGGCAGATCGTAGAACTGCTGCTCCAGGGATGCGACAACTCGGAAATCGCCCGCGATCTGCACATTGCCGAGCGCACGGTCAAAGCGGATTTCAACCGCCTTTTTGTGCGTTTTGGGATCAAGGGTGGCATCAAGCGGGTCAAGCTCGCGACTTTACTTTATAGGAGGCAATTATGGTTGGAGAAACAGCCCCCCCCCACGGGCCCAGCGAACGCGAACAACTCATTATTCAGCGCGTAGCCGAGGGCTGTAAGAACCGGGAGATCGCCGATGCGATCGGGACCACCGAACACATGGTGAAAAATTATTTGCGAGTGATCTACGACAAGCTGGGCATGTGGAACCGGGTCGAGCTGGCGCTGTGGCATGTAGCGCGGCAGAACGAGCGATTCCACCACGCCTGAGGTTCGGCGAAGCCAACGAACATCCCCGCCCAAGCGGCGCTTGGACGGGGAATCTTCTCGAGCGTTTTCGGCGCCACTTACCCTTATGAGACCGGAGCTGGTAAGATCTTCGGCCAAGTAACCTCCAATTAAATCGTTCCATGGGGAGCTTTGAAACGGCATGGCTTCAGCCATGCCGTTAGAATCCACCACACAAGCGGTTTTGGCCGCTGAGGCCCCACACTTTCAACGCATCCCGTTCCGCCAAAGCAGACTTAATCGGAACTTCCCTAATTCCTACCAGCAAATCCCTTCGTAAGTGCGGGCGCCTTCTGGACGACGCGACTTATCGAGGTGAATAAGGTCAATCACGATCTGCTCTGGGCGAAGACACTTGGCTAACCGGTCTTTGTTTGCCGATTTGTTGCCCAAGACCACAACTTCGGCGTGACTAAGTACGGCTTCCAGGTCAGCGGAGAGGACGGAGCCTATGTGCGGGATAACTTCCTCTATGTACTGGCGGTTGGCTCCAGCCAGACGGCCCAGAGAGACGTCCTCATCCCAAACTCTGACTTCGAGGCCCTCGCCCAAGAGGCGCTTGATTAATTGCACGTGCGGGCTTTCGCGGAGATCGTCGGTGCCGGCTTTGAAGCTGAGGCCGAGCTGCGCGATTTTCTTCTTGCCCGTGCTCAACACCATTTCGACGGCGCGATCGACGTGCTCGGCGTTGCTTGGCATGAGCGATTCGAGCAAGGGAAGTTTGAGATCGAGTTCTTTGGCCTTATAAGCGATGGCCCGCAGATCTTTTGGAAGACAGGAACCGCCAAAGGCAAAGCCAGGGGAAAGATAGGCGGCGGAAATATTGAGCTTGGTATCGGAAATAAAAATTTTAGTTACTGCGTGCGCGTCTACGCCTAGATGCTTGCACATGGTCCCCATTTCGTTGGCGAAGCCGACTTTCAGGGCGTGATAGCAGTTGGAAAAATACTTGACCATCTCGGCCACGGGAATGGTCGTCTCGTAGAGCGTGCCGGGAGTGTTCTTATAAAGTTCGCGCAACGGCGCCAGATGCTGGGCGTCGCTCGCTCCGAGAATGGTGTAAGGCGGGTTGAGGAAGTCGGCAACCGCGCTGCCTTCGCGCATGAACTCGGGGTTATAGCAAACGGTGAAATCCTGGCCGCACTTCTTGCCGCTTTCTTTTTCGAGGATGGGAAGCACAACCGTTTCGGTGGTCCCGGCCAGCACCGTGCTGCGCAGAACAAAAACGTGCGGCGAATTTTTCTGACGGATGGCGGCGGCGATTTCACGGGCCACGCTCTCAATGTGGCTGAGGTCGAGCTTGCCATTTTTCAGGCTGGGGGTGCCGACGCAAACGAATGAGACTTCGGAATTCAGCACGGCGTCGGCCGGGTCGGTGGTGGCGCGCAGAAGGCCGGCGCGGCGCGCTTCGGCGACCATTTCGCTCATGCGCGCTTCGATGATCGGCGTACGGCCCGAGTCCATCATCTCAACTTTGGCGCGGCTCACGTCAACGCCGACCACTTTGTGGCCCATGGAGGCGAAGCAAGCGGCTGAAACGGAGCCGACGTATCCCAATCCAAAAATGCTAACGGACAAGCTCAAGCGAATTCTCCTGGCCATCGAGTAGCTGCGGGCTGTTCGGTGGCATTATGAACTATACCAGCCCCTTGTCAAACCGTAGCAAAAGGGTAACTGATGGGGCAAGCGTGGCCTCCTCGGCATGTAAGATAAGAGAACCTGTGGCTGCTGGATGGCAAAGCAAGCTGGCGCGACTGTCCCGGATGGATTGGGAAGAGGTACAGGTGCGCGTGGGGCAGGAACTGCACAAGCGGCGCGATCTGCTGATGTATAGGATGGGCGCGCTCACCGGGGCGATCCCTCTGAAGGCGGAGCCGGCGGCGCGTCCAGGGCAGTTTTTCTTTTCTGGCGATGAAAGCTCGGAGCGCTCGGAGCTGTTGCGCAAACATCTGCCAGGCGAAGCTGCGGAAATTCTGCGCTTGGCCGACGAGATTTGCGGCCATCGTTTCCGGTTGCTGGGCTACGAAAATCTCGACTTCACTCTTGACGCCGGCAACGATGATGGTAGCGACAGCGGCAATTTCAATTTCAATGAGATCGACTGGCATCTTGATGCGGTACACGGCAAGCGCGCACCGCTCGATCCGTGGTTCAAGATTCCGTTTCTCGATTTCGCGAAGGTGGGCGACCACAAGGTCACATGGGAACTGAACCGGCACCAGCACATGGTGACGCTGGCCAAGGCTTGGCTGCTGAGCGGGGACGAGAAGTACGTTCGGGAGTTGATGGCGCAGTGGCGAAGTTGGATCAAGGCGAATCCATATCCGCTGGGGATCAACTGGGCAAGCGCGCTGGAGGCTGCCTTCCGCAGCTTGTCGTGGATCTGGGTGGACCAGTTGCTGGCGGGAGCGGCTGAGTACGCGGAGTTTCGCGCAGAGATGTTGCCCGCACTCGCGTTTCACGGGCGTTACATTGAGCGCTATCCATCTACTTATTTTTCTCCGAACACGCACCTGCTGGGAGAAGCGGTGGCGCTGTTTTTTCTGGGCACTTTGTATCCGCAAATGCCGGGAGCGGCGCGTTGGAAGGAATCGGGCTGGCGGATCGTGCGGCGCGAGGCGGAGCGGCAGGTGCGTCCAGACGGCGTTTACTTCGAGCAATCGCTTTACTACCACGTTTATGCGCTGGATTTTTTCCTTTACGCGCGGTTGTTGGCGGCGCGGAATGGAATGGAAATTCCGCCTGTGTATGACGCGGTGCTGGCGCGAATGCTCGATGTGGTAGCGGCGCTGGCGCAGGCTGGGCCGGCGGAAGGCTTCGGCGACGACGATGGCGGACGGCTGTTCAATCCGCGGCGCAACCGGACGGAGCAGATGACGGACCCGTTGGCGCTGGGCGCGACGATTTACTCGAGGGAATTCCCCGCGGCGCGGCTGACGGAAGAGGTGATCTGGTTGTTTGGAAATCTGGCGGTCGAGAAACTCGCGCGCGGGCATTCGACCTCAGAATCGGACGCGGCGTCGCATTCGCTGGCGTTTCCCGACGGCGGCCTCTACTTGCTGGCGGATTCGCAGCCGTTTGCGCAAACGATGGTGGTGGATGCCGGCCCGCAGGGCGTGGGCCGCGCCGGGCACGGACACGCCGACGCGCTCAGTCTGCGGCTCACGATGAATGGACGGCGCTGGCTGGTGGATTCCGGAAGCGGCGTGTACATTACAAAAGATCCGGCGGACCGCAATACGCTGCGCGGAACGGGCGCGCACAACACGCTGCGCGTGGATGGAGCGGACCAAGCGGTCGCGGATGGACCGTTTTCATGGACCGACATTCCGGCGACGCACGCGGGAAACTGGATTGCGGGGAAAAGCTTTACTTACATTGTTGGCAGTCACAATGGCTATGAGCGGCTGGCGGACCCGGTCTTGCATCGGCGGCATGTGCTAAAGATCGCGGGCGGCGCGTGGCTGGTGCGCGATGTGGCGCTCGGACGAGCGGAACACGAACTGGAATTGCGATGGCACTTTGCGCCCGATCTCGAAGTTAGGAGCGTCGGGCCGGGACGAGTGGAGATATTACGAGTTGGCGCTCGTGCGGATGAATCGGGATTGAGTTTGATTGTGCCGGAAGGAACAGCGTGGCAGGCGGGGATGGAAGTTACTGAGAGCGTACAATCGCCTGCGTATGGCGCGTTGCAGGCTGCGTCGCTGGCGCTATGCCATGCGCGGGTGTTGCTGCCGGCGGAGACGGCGACGGCGCTGGTACCGCGCCTGGGCGCTATCCGGCAGCACGATGAGCCGAGGTTGTCGAGCATGACAGAGGCGGCGGTGCAGGCCTATGAACTCGACTATCATGATGCCAGCGACGGATTCTTTTTTGCGCTCGGCGAGAAGGCGTGGAGTTTTGGCCCGTGGTCTTCGGACGCGCGCGTACTGTATTGCCGCATCGAGAATGAAAAGCTCACACACTTGGTCGTGATCGGCGGCACACAGGTTGCGTGGCAGGGACAGCCTCTGCTGGCGGCGGCGGGGCCGTCCGCATTTTTCGAGTGGCGCAAGCGGGATGCGATGATGAATCGAGCGCCGGGCGGTCTGTCGTCTACGGCTTTGTTCGAGGAGCTGACGGGCGGTGCGCGTTCATTATCGGAGAAGCATTGAATGTGCGGGATCGCTGGGATTCTTGAATTCGGACGAAACGCGCGGGCGAGCGCCGAGGCGCTGCGCGAGATGTGCCGCGTCATCACGCATCGCGGGCCCGACGACGAAGGCTTCTATACCGACGGCTCGCTGGGCATCGGTATGCGGCGGCTCAGCATCGTCGATGTGGCGGGCGGACATCAGCCGATATCGAACGAAGACGGCACACTGTGGATCGTGTTCAATGGCGAAATCTACAACCATCTCGCGTTGCGCGAGCCACTGATCGCGCGCGGCCATCGCTACAACACGCACAGCGATACCGAGACCGTCATCCACCTTTACGAAGAGTACGGCGCGGATTGCGTGCAGCATCTGCGCGGCATGTTCGCCTTTGCCATCTGGGACCGCAATACGAGAACGCTCTTCATCGCGCGCGACCGGCTGGGCATCAAGCCGCTGTATTACAAGTTGACGCCGGAGCGGCTGCTGTTCGGATCGGAAATCAAAGCGGTGCTGGCGCACGGCGGGATTCGTCCAGAGTTTAATCGGGCGGCGCTGCCGGAATATTTGGCGTTTGGATATTTGTCGGGCGAAGATAGTTTTTACAACGGGATTCTCAAGCTGCTGCCCGGGCGCACGATGACAATTGGGCCGGAGGGCAAGGCGGAAATCCGGCAGTATTGGGACTTGGATGCTTCGACGCCGCACGAATCGCGGGATGAGAGTTATTACGTCCAGAGTTACCGCGAGTTACTGGAAGGCGCAGTCCAGAGCCACCTGATGAGCGATGTGCCGCTGGGCGTGTTCCTGAGCGGCGGCGTGGATTCGAGCGCGGTAGCGGCGTTGATGACGAAAATACGGCGCGAGCCGGTGGAAACGTTTTCCGTCGGTTACGCCGAGCAAGCTTACAGCGAACTGCCCTTTGCGCGCGCGGTTGCGGAGCACATTTATTCGCGGCATTATGAAGTGCTGGTCGGCGAACGGGATTTTTTCGGGGCGCTGCCGCATTTGATCTGGCATGAAGACGAGCCCATCGTTTGGCCGTCGAGCGTCTCGCTTTACTTTGTCGCCCGGCTGGCCCGCGAGCGAGTAACTGTGGTGCTTACTGGCGAGGGCGCGGATGAAACGCTGGCGGGTTATACGCGCTATGCCTTCACATTGAAGAATGCAGCCATGGATCGCGCCTACCGCAGCGTGGTGCCGAGTTTTTTGCGACGCGGATTGCGTAACTCGATCGCGACCTCTTCCATGCTCGGAGCGACGCTGCGCCGAAAACTGGAACATACGTTTCTCGCCAAGGACGGAAATTCCTGGGCGTCTTTCTACTTCGATAATTTCTTTTCCGCCTTCGGCGAAGCCGAGCAGAACGTATTACTGACGGGCGAGTTTGCGCGAGAAGCCGCGCCCAGCACGGCATATAAGAATGTCGTCGAATCCTGGGAACACTCCTCGGGTGAAATGCTGCAACGGCTGCTCTACACCGACATCAAGACTTACCTGGTCGAGTTGCTTATGAAGCAGGACAACATGAGCATGGCGGCATCGATCGAAAGCCGCGTGCCGTTTCTCGATCATGTGCTGGTGGAATTCGCTACGCGAATTCCACGCGAGGTACAAATCCAGGGATTGGCCGGAAAGCGAATCCTGAAGAAGGGGGTAGAGGACCTGCTGCCGCACTCGATCCTTTACCGCCAAAAGTTGGGATTTCCAACGCCGTGGAGCGGGTGGCTTGCCGGGCCGCGCCTCGAAACGATCCGTGAAATGCTGCTGGAACCGCGCAGCCAGGATCGCGGATACTTCCGGCGCGAAGCGATCGAGAAGCTGTTCGACGAACATCGCGACAAGCATCGCGACAACTACGACCGGATCTGGCGGCTGCTCAATCTTGAGTTATGGCATAGAGTTTGTCTGGAAGGCGAAGCGCACGGCGAAGTCGGCGAGCCGGCTATGAACCTGGAGACGACGCGGTAACGGGCTTTTTGCGCCAAAACGCGCTCTATCCGCGTTTCTCGAGAAGCGTTTTGCGCGTTGATCTCCAAATGGCCTCTTGTCCATAAGATTAGTTGCAAAGCGGGCGCTGGAGCACTAAAGTACGTCGAAGGCGCAATATTTTCCGCTGGGGAGTCGGTCAGCAGCCGGGAATCGCAGGCATCCGTTGGAAGGGGCAGAACATGAAGATCTCGCAAAAAGGACTTTACGCGCTGGAAGCGATCATGACCCTGGGCCGCCGATACGGAAACGAAACCGTCAAGATCCGGGACATCGCTTTTGAGAGCAACCTGCCGGAGAAATTTCTTGAGTTGATTCTTCTGGAAATGAAGAACGCGCGCATCGTGGAAAGCGTACGGGGCGCGAAGGGCGGATACCGGCTGCGGCGCGCTCCGGAGGAGATCAAGTTAAGCGAGATCATTCGCCTGGTGGACGGCCCGCTAGCGCCTTTTGGGGACGCCGACCAGCTCCGTAATCTCATGGTCACGGACTCAGACCATCGCGCACTCTACGGTGTGTTCTTGCAGGTGCGCGACGCTGCGGCCAAGATATTGGAAAGCACCTCCGTGGCGGACATCGTCGGCGCTTCTGCGAAAGCCGGCAAGAAATCGGGCGCGAAAAAGAAGGCAAAGAAAAGTCCTCCTCTGGCGATCGTTCACAAGGCCGCTAAGAGTAAGTAGCGGCTCCGCAATGACACCGTGTACTGCACCCAGAATGCGGTGGAACCGCAGTTAACTTTTTCAAGAAACGGGCAGTCAAGTCTACCGGTAAGGGACATAGGATGGTTCTCCGCACCGTTTTCTGCTCGCCGCATTTGCTCCGGTGTTCTTACTTATTATCATACCGTGGCTCGCCTGGGCATGGACTAATTCCAAGTTCTGACGTCATCCATTCCGTGACCCACAAAGATTTCTTCAATGCGAGAGTGCGCTTTCGCAATACTCAACCGTTTTTTTTCTCCAGTTCAGCCCAGCGGGCGTAGAGGGCGTCGAGCGCGTGTTGGGCGGCTTCCAGCGCGGCTTGCGCGGCCACTAGACGCGGAGCATCCAGCGCGTTGGCGGGATCTTCCAGTTCGGCGCGTTTGGATTTTACTAACTGCTCGGCTTCCTCCACTCGCTGCTCGATGGTCGAGTATTCGCGCGCTTCGAGATAGGAAAGTTTCTTCTTTACTGGAGCGTCCGCCTGCCCACTCATTCGCAAAGAACGCGAAAGAGTGGGGCACCCATCGGTTGCCTCACCCGGCGTCTTATCTAACTTCTTGTCTGGCTTCGAGCGCTGCGCCTGCCATTGCTCCCATTGCGCGTAGTCGGCAAAGGTATTGGCGGCGCCATTGCCATTCAAGCCCAGAACGATGCTGGAGACGCGGTCTAACATGTAGCGGTCGTGAGTTACCAGAACCAATGAGCCGGGAAAATCGATCAGGCTTTCTTCCAGGATTTCGAGGGTTGGAATGTCGAGGTCGTTGGTGGGTTCGTCGAGCAGGAGAATGTCGGCGGGCTGAAGCATGAGCTGCGCGATCAGGACGCGGGCGCGCTCGCCTCCAGAGAGGCGGCCGACGGGCTGGCTGAGTTGTTCGCCGGTAAACAGAAAGCGCGCCGCCCATCCGGCAACGTGAATTACGCGGTCGCGATAGACGACGGAATCGCCGTCGGGCGCGAGCGCGCGGCGCAGAGTTACGTCGGGATCGAGGGTGCGGGTCTGGTCGAAATAAACGATGCGCAGCCACTCGGCGCGACGGATCTCACCACCGGTGGGAGTTAGAACGCCTTGTAACATGCGGAGCAGGGTCGTCTTACCGCTGCCATTCGGGCCCACGAGGCCCACGCGCATTCCGGCGGTAAGAATGAAATTGAGTCCTCCGAATAATGCGCGGTCTCCCATGGTACAGGCCACATCCTGCAGTTCGATCAGGCGTTTGGTTTTGCGGTCCGTCGCGGAAAAATCGATTTGCGCGGTCGCGCTTCGGGTGCGGGCGTTCAAGTCGACTAACTCACCCATAAGTTCGCCGGCCTTGCCGATGCGGGCTTTGGACTTGCGGGTGCGGGCTTTCGCTCCGCGGCGGAGCCACTCGATTTCTCCGTGAACAAGATTCTCGAGCGCTTCCTGACGGCGCGACTGCGCGTGCAGGAATTCTTCTTTCTTCTCTAAAAACGCGCTGTAGTTGCCGTGGACGCGGAGCGAACCGTCGGGATAAATGCGATTGAGCTCGACCATGTCGGTAGTGACATTCTCGAGAAAGTAGCGGTCGTGGCTGACGACGACGCTGGCGAAGGGCGCGGCTTCAAGCAGATCTTCGAGCCAGGCGATTCCGGGAAGATCGAGATGGTTGGTGGGCTCGTCGAGCAAAAGTATGTCGGGATGCTGCACCAAGGCTTCGACAATTGCCAGGCGCTTCTGCCAGCCGCCGGACAACTCGGCCGCCCGCGCTTCCACATCTTCGAAGCCAGCGCGGCCCAGGGTCTCGGCAAAGCGGGCGCCGCGCTCGAAGCCGGAGACGCCGCTAAGATCGAGGGCGCGTTCGATCACGGAGCGCACGGTGGCTCCGGATTTGAATCGCGAGTCTTGCTCTACACAGGCGAGGCGGGTCCGCTTGCGGAACGATACATCGCCGCTATCGGCGTTGACCTCGCCAGCCAAAATTCGGAGCAGGGTGGATTTGCCGGAGCCGTTTGGGCCAATCAAGCCAATGCGGTCTCCATCGGAAATGGTAAACGAAACATTCTGGAAGAGCGGGTCGGCTCCGAAGGCTTTCGATATTTCCTGCGCGTTGACGATGGGCGGCAATGAGTTGTGGGCTCCTCTAGATGTCGTTGAGATGTTCTTGTCTTGAGAGTATCAGTTGAGGACGTTACCGCGCAGGGTCTATTGCGCGATGACTTTTTGTTGTAAGTCGTTGGCGGCTTGGGCCACGCTCTCGGGCGTGCCGAGATCGCGCCAGTAATATTCATCGGCGCGGAAGGCGAGGATTTTTTCTCCTTGGGCAGCGAGACGCAAATAAGAAGTGACAATGGAGAACGCGCCGTCTTCACTCATCATGGCAAGAAGACGCGGAGAAATAACGTGGATGCCGCAAAAGGCCAGCGGGTGCGATTGTTGGGAAGATCGAATCTCTGAAGGCCTCACTAGCTCGGATCCTCCGCCGCTTCCAACTTGCCGGCCGCAAAGCTGAAGGCGGCCGTCGAACAACAGATAGCGAGAGGACGTGCGCTGCTTCACGGCGAGCGTTGCCAAGGCCTGATTTTCATTGTGAAATTGCACCATGCGGTGGAGATCGATCGCGCTGAGAACGTCGACATTGTGCACGATGAAGGGACCGTTGGGGTGGGTGGGATTTTCGACGAAAAAGTGAGCGGCTTTTTTCAGGCCGCCGCCAGTGTCGAGCAAAACATCTTCGCGCGAAAGTTCGATGGTCATGCCGAAGTTATCGTTCGCTTTTAAGTACGCCACGATCATGTCAGCGAAGTTATGCACGTTGACGATCACTTCGCGAACGCCAAAGTTGCGCAAACGCGACAGCGCAATCTCGAGCAGCGTGCGGCCGTTGATTTCGACTAGCGCCTTGGGGCGATCGCCGGTGAGCGGGCGCAGGCGCGTACCCAGGCCGGCGGCGAGAATCATCGCTTTCATTTTTCTAGCTCTTTCATGGATTCAGTTGCTCCTGCTCGCGATGATGCACGACAACTTCCACTCCGTCTTTGGATTTGGACTTGCCACGCAAATGTTTCGCCAATTGCTCAGCGAGATAGACCGAGCGATGCTGGCCGCCGGTACAGCCGAACGACACCATCAAGTGCTTGAAGCCGCGGCGCTGGTAAGCGCTCACGCTGGCGTCAACGAGCGAAATTGCGCTGGCGAGAAACTGGTGCACGCTTTCCTGCTGGTTGAGATAGTCGACGACCGGCGCGTCTTTGCCGGTGAGGGTCTTGAAACGATCCTCGCGTCCGGGATTGGGCAGGCTGCGGCCATCGAAAACGAACCCGCCGCCGTTGCCCGTGTCGTCTTGCGGCAGGCCGCGATGAAAGGAAAAACTAAGAATCCGCACCGTCAACTTTTCCGGTTTGCCCGCTTCGGAAGTCAGGCCTTGCAACTTTTCCGAAGCCACCATGCTTTTGAAAGCTTCCATCAGCGTGGGCAACGCGATGGGCAACTCGACGTTGTGAAGCAGCCAGCGCAGGTTTTTCAGCGCGTAGGGCACGCTTTGCAAAAAATGTTCCTTACGCTCGTAAAAGCCGCGAAAGCCATAGGCGCCCAACGCCTGCATGATGCGGACGTAAACGTAGGCGTAGTAGAACTGCATGAACGCGGAGCGGTCGAGCTCGACGAATCCGGCCAGGCTGTCGAGATACCGATCGAGCAGTTGCTGGCGCAGGTCCGGCGGCAGGTCGGCCTTGGCGTCGTACAAAAGAGAAGCGATATCGTATTGCAGCGCGCCTTTGCGGCCGCCTTGGTAGTCGAGGAAAAACGGCTGGTCTTCGTCCGGAACTATGTTCAGGATTTTGCGCAACATGATGTTACGGGATTGGAAATCGCGATAGAGAAAGTAATCGCGGTTGGCGCTTAGCAGGAATTTTGTCAGGCGGCTGAAATCGTGTTCGAGCGCCTGCTCGTTGAAGGGAACGCCGGCGAGCCGGAGGAAGTAATACTTGAAATAATTCAAGTCCCACGCGATGGACTGGCGATCGAAACTGGAGCGCGGATAACATACTTTGTAATTCAGATCGCGGCCCGCTTCAACTTGAAAGCGCGGCAACACGGCGACAACTTTGCGATAGGCCGCAACGGCCTCGGGAGCGAGGGCCGCGCCGTCTCGATGGTCTGAAAGATATTCAAACAGTGTGGTGCTGCCGAGGTCTTCTTCGAGATACACGCCGTTGCTTAAATCTTCGGCATAAATCTCGGGCACGGGCAAACCATGGCGGCGAAAATGGCGGGAAAATTCAAGGAAGGCGACATTCTCTTCGCGCACACCGTAGAGAATACCAATCGCGCTCATATTGCCGCTCGACAGCCGGACGATCTTGCGGCCCGAGCCGCCGAGCTGGCCCTGTAGCGGCTGCACGCGCTCGACGGGCGAGTGGAAATGTTGTTCAAAGAGCTTTTGAAGAACTTCCATGAATGCGCTTTCCAACGATGCAGTATAGACATCGGCGAACACCAGAGAGCGAAAGACGAAAGGGCGTTTACGCTTTTTGGTGAGCCGATTTTCCCGGATATCGACGGCGGCTCCGTGTTTTGCAAGGTTCACGCGCGAACCGGCAGCGTCGTCAGTACGCTCACGTCAATACCCTCATAACGATACCATCGGATGCGCGCGATCGAGTTGTGGAAGCAGATTCCGCCGTCTCCGGCGCGAACGACAGCCTGGCCGCCCCGTTTGAAGAGTGCGAGAGAGCGGGGCCGCGGTCATTAATCATTGTCATTGTCATTGTCATTGCACCACGGCGATACGCAGCCGGGATCCTACGCGCCGAATTGAATGCCTTTGCGTTCGCGCCCTAGAGCCACGACCGCCGCCGCCAAGGTGAACACCACGGATGCAGTCAGGGCCATGGCGTTTTCGTAGCGAATATGTTGGGCGAGAATTGCCTCCATGAAGGCGACAGAACTGGCGAGAAGCACGCCGCACTGGTAGGCGAATCCGGGAAGGAATCCGCGCACCGAGTCGGGCGACAATTCGGAGAGATGCGCAGGAATGATGCCCCACGCTCCCTGCACCATGAACTGAATCATAAAAGCTCCGGCGATCAGCAACGCAAGGGACGGAGCGTAGGCCCACAGAGGAACCAAGGCGACCGCGCTAACCAATGCGGCGATCATCGCGCGGCGGCGTCCGAAGCGGTCGGAGAGCAAGCCCATCAACACGCCTCCGAGGAATGCACCTACCATGGAGATCGCCGTAACCACCGCGCGCTCGGCCGGGCCCATGCCCCACTGGCGCTGCAGGAAAGTTGGGAACATATCCTGCGTGCCGTGCGAGGCGAAATTCATCATCATCATTAGCAGGGTCAAGTAGAGAAATAACTTCCAGTGAGAACATATCTCGCGGCCCAGATCGCTCCAGCTCGACTGGCGAGTCTTTTCCCATACTTCCGATTCTTTGACTCGGAAGCGGACGAACACGCCGAGCAGCGCGGGCAGACCTCCGATGAAAAACATCGGCCGCCATCCCCAGCGGGGAAAGACAAAGAAAAAGCAAACCGCCGCCAGAAGATAGCCGAGAGCGTATCCCTGTTGCAGCATGCCGGAAAGAAGCCCGCGCAGACGCGGCGGAACTTTTTCCATGGCGAGCGAAGCACCCACGCCCCACTCTCCGCCCATGCCGATGCCGAACAACGCGCGCAGCACCAGGAAGGTTGTGAAGCTATGCGCAAAGCCGGTGAGCACCTCGACTACAGAGTAGAAGACGAGGTCGATCATCAGCGGAATGCGGCGCCCGTAGCGGTCGGCCATCAGCCCAAAGATGAACGCGCCCAGCGGACGAAACATGAGGGTGAGAGTGAGGGAGAGAGCAATTTCCGCGTCGGAGCGGTGAAATTCCTGGGCGATGGCCGTCAGCGAGAAGACGACCAGAAAGAAATCGAAGGCGTCCAGCGTCCACCCCAGGAAGCCGGCGAAAACGGCCGCACCGTGGCCGCTTTTGGCCGGAGGAGCCGCCGATGAAGTGATGGCCGGAGTCGCGGAGTTTCGCGGCACGTCCGAATCCGCTGGAGCGCTCAAGGTTCCTCCTTCTTCCGCCGACGACAACTATAGACCTTTTCGCGCGGCCGCCGTACTAACAACATCTAGCGCGTTTCAATCGACACTAATTCCCCTTCACTCTTCCCCACCGCCCGGTAGTTCACCGATACCAAACGGTTCTTCCATTCGCAGGAAAACTGGTCTTCGCCAATCACCAGCAACGACTTGTAATCCGAAGTATGCAGCTTATAAGTCGTCATGCCGCTCAAGATAGTGACCACAGCCTCGGGCGGCTTCGAGCAATCGCTACTTACGATCTTGCCTTTCAGAAATTGCACGGGCCCGGTCGTCCCCGGCTTTGCGGAAGCGGGCTTCGGAGCATCATCCTCATCTTCAGCAGTGTTCGCAATAGCTGCAGGAGTGCTCGCCGCGCCCGCAGCCGCTGCGTTTTCCCCCGCCCGCTGTGGACGCACTCCATACTTCTTCAACGTTTCTAAGTCTTCCAATTCCTGCTTCGCCGCTGCCGCCGCAACTCGGTCCGGTCCCGCCTTCAGACGCGTAAACAATTCCCGCGCCAAGTCCCACTTCTTCCCCGCAACGTAAATCTGCCCCAGGTTGAACTGATACTCCGCATTTCTGGGCGACAAAGCGATCGCCTGCCGTTGCGCCTCCAGCGCCGAGTTGGTTCCGCCGCCTTCCACCCGCGCCATGCCCAGCATGTTATAAGCGTCGGCGAACTCCGGATACCAATCCGTTACCGCCCGCAGGTCCTGCATCATGTTCGCCAGCCCTTGCATTTCTTGCCTCGTCGCCTGCGCCTTCTGATACTTCACCGCCGCGCGGTAATACCAAATCCATGGGTCGCGCGGGTTCAACTCCGCTGCCTTCTCCAATTCGCCGGCCGCCGCGTCGAACTTCTTCTCCCGCAAGTAATCCCGCGCCAGCCCGCGATGCGCCGCCTCATTATCTTTCGGGTCCTCGGTGAGCTGCTGCAAATCGTGCAACGCCTGATCGCGATGCTCGGGAATGCGCGCCATCACGTCGCCAATCGCCGCTCGCGCATCCTCATCTTTAAACGGAGTAACTGTCATTCCGATATCGTCCGCGTCAAACGGCAGCGCCAGACGGTCCGGTTGCTGAATATCCACCGGTTGCGCCACCGGCTTCTTCGCCTGATCGAGCGCAACACCCAGCCCGCTCAGCGTTTTGTAATATGCCTTTACCGCCTCTTCCATCTGCGCCGGCGTCATATCGAACGCCTGCACCACCGCCTTCTCCACCGGCACTTTCTGGTTCTGCACAAGATCGAAGTAAGTTCCCGCCTCCGGCATCTTATTTTTGTTCACTAGATAGTGCATCACGATCCACGACTGCGCATAATACAGCGTGTTATGCGTACCCTCGCGCGTCCCCGAAGTATCATGCTTCATCGTGAACAAGTCCACCATCGACAGCCATACCGGAGAACTCGCCAATTGCGTCAGCGACTGCGGCACATTCGGGTCGCGCTGCATTCCACCGAGGTCATCGAAGGCGTCTTCGTGCCATTCCGGTTGCAGTTCGGGATCGGCCCCAATCTCCACTTGTTTGCCGATGTGGATCGACCCGAAGTATTCCGCCAGCCCTTCGTCGAACCAGCCCTGCGCCGGAGGATAGTTGTAATTCAAATAATAATGCGCCAGCGGATGCGCCACCGCCTGCCAAGGGTCGATGGCAAACAGATCGAGCACGATATAAACGCGGTCCTGTCCCGGCACATAAAACCCAGCCGCATGGCTCTGTTTCGCCGGAGCAATCGAGCCATACTGGTTATCGTTCTTGAGCGCGATCACGGTGATCGGCACCGGCATTTTTAGCTTGTCTTTCAGCAACAGTTGCCCAAAAACCGCCCGCATCTGCTCCATCCGCAAAGCGACTTCCCGCCCGCGCTTGTCGCCGGCATCCGTGAGCACGGAAAAATGCGTGGAATGCACTTCAATCCACTTGGGCTCATCCTTGGCAAAGGCAATTTGCGGAGCGAAAAAGTTCAGCGCGGCAAGCATCGCCAGCAGCGCGACGACGCTGCCTGCGAGCTTCGCAACCGCAAGAGAATGGCGGTATCTCATGACGGGCCAAAAACCTTCCAGCAAATGCTAGCACGCATCCGCTCGGTGGGTACAAGCGAGTCAATGCCTCCGAGAAATGCCGGCTGATGACTTTCACTTCCGCATTTGCGCCGAGAACTACCGGAAACTCCTGTGATAAAGTCGATAGTTTACAGAGCATCGCCGACAGCGACGGCGGCGCTACTGTGAACGCAACATGAACTCGACTTTCCAAATTCCGGAACACATCAAGCACTGAGGAGACGCCATGCAAAGCCGCATCGTGGGCACGACCATGCCCGTTCTTGAATTCACGCTCGATCCCAACGATTCCATCATTTCCGAAGCCGGACAACTTTCCTGGATGACGAGTGCGGTCCAGATGACCACGCACACGCAGTTCGGCGGAGGCGGCGGAATTTTCGGCGCTATCAAGCGCGTGGCCGGCGGCGGAAGTCTGTTCATGACCGAATACCGCGCCACGATTGCAAGCGGCGGGATCGCCTTCGCCACCAAGCTTCCCGGCCACATCGTGCCCGTCGAAGTCGGCCCCGGCAACGAATACATGATTCACCGTCATGGCTTCCTGTGCGCCACGCCGCAGATACAAATCGGCGTCGGATTCCAGCAATCGCTCGGGGCGGGCATTTTCGGCGGCGACGGCTTCATCCTGCAGCGCGTCAGCGGCCAGGGCACTGCCTGGCTCGAACTCTCGGGCGAACTTGTCGTAAAAGACCTTCAGCCCGGAGAAACCCTGCGCGTCCACCCCGGACACGTCGGCGCTTTTCAATCGAGCGTTTCGTTTCAGATCGCGACCGTCCCCGGAATCAAGAACATGATTTTCGGCGGCGATGGAATTTTTCTCGCCGCGCTCACCGGCCCCGGCCGCATCTGGCTGCAAACCCTCCCCATCTCGAAACTGGCGCACGAGCTGATGGAATATATGCCAAGGCCCACCAGCGACGCGACCAAGGGAGGAGTAGTCGGCGGAATCGTCGGCTCCCTCCTGGATGGAATGAAATAATAAGCGTGAAATTCAGGCGGGGCGAGAAGAGGGGAGAATAAACTAACAAGGGAATGAATCCACCAGCGCAGGCAACGACCGCAGTCGCAGCGCCCGCCACTTCGCGCCTCGCCCGCCTGGCATGGATCGACTGGATGCGCGGCTTGGCCTGCGTCCTGATGTTCCAGACGCATTGTTACGACGCATGGCTGGGCGGCGCGGCCCGCAACTCGCGCTTCCTTGTAGGATCGCAACTCCTCGGCACGCTGCCCGCGCCGCTTTTTCTTTTTCTGGCCGGAATTTCTTTCGCCTTAGTTACCGGCAAACTCATTCGCAAAGGCCTGACTCCCGTAGAAATTACCCGCGCCATGCTCCGCCGCGGCGCTGAAATCTTCGCCTTCGGACTCCTCTTCCGCATGCAGGAATTTGTCATTGCCTGGGGATGGGCCCCATGGTCCGACTTACTCCGCGTCGATGTCCTCAATATCATCGGACTTTCCATGATGCTGATGGCGCTGCTTTGCGGCATAGTCCTGCAAGTGTGGGGACGGGCGCCCTCGCCCGTCCAAGCCGAGCACAGCTCAACCGTCGGATGCGACCAAGACCGCTCCGGATTAGCGATTGCATCGGCCGCCATCGCAGCCGCGGCTCTTGTCGCCTTACTAACTCCACCGCTCCACACTACGTGGCGGCTAAGTTGGCTGCCCTGGCCGCTCGAATCCTACATCAACGGATGCCACAACCTCGGCGTTCCCCAACACTGGCTCTTCCCTCTTTTTCCCTGGGCCGCCTTCGCCTTCGCCGGTCTGGCTGCCGGATTCATTCTCTTTAGCGACCGGGCCCGCGCTCACCCCGCCGCAACTCTGGCGATCTTCGCCGCCACCGGAGCAGCGGCAATTTTCGCAGCCTGGCAATTCGACCACTCATCGTTCCATCTTTACTCCACTTATAACTACTGGCATACAAGTCCAAACTTTTTAATGATGCGCGTAGGTCTCCTGCTAATAATCGCTTTCGTGAGTTATGCCTGGTGCCGCTGGGGACTTGGAACTCTCGGCTTCAGCCCGCTCGTTCAACTGGGCCAAACGTCCCTTCTCGTTTATTGGGTTCATATAGAATTCGTCTACGGACGTTACTCCCTGCTTCCCAAACGGGCCAATACCATCCCCACCGCCTCGCGAGGATTGCTGGAAATTTGTCTATTTATGCTGCTCCTTTCCCTTCTGCGCACGAGAATCGATTGGAAGGAAATCGACTGGAAAAAGATAGCCCGCCGAGTCCAGCCTGCTTAGAGCGTTTCCCGAGTTTCTGTAGAGACGCGGCTTGCCGCGTCTCCGGCGGCGGGCGAGTGAGACGGGGCAAGCCCCGTCTCTACAGGAGGAAGAAGAGGTTCCAGGTTCCCTCTACAGCAAATCGGAAAATGCTCTAGGTGTTAGTAAGCCAGTAAGTGACCTGCTTGCCTTCTTTGCGGTTGGAGTATAAGTTGGGAATTGCGATAGGCCCCTGACATGCTGGCCTGAAACCGCGATGCGTCAACACCTCTTCCATTCCGTCATACTCGTTGCTCTCGTGCCGCTTGCACTGGCGGCAAACTTACCGGCCGCAACTGCCGCGCACTGGACGGTCGGCCATCGACCCGCCCGCCTCGTCAACGGATCGCCGGTGCTGTTCCGCGTCACCACGCCGACGCCGGTGCGCGCGCTTTCGGGAAAATGGCTCGGGCACGAGATCGCGTTCAGCTTCGATGCGGGCCGCAAATCATGGTTCGCGCTTGCCGGGGCTGGGCTGGAGACGAAGCCGGGATTCTATCCGCTCGAACTTCACGGCGAGACTTCTTCCGGGCAGCCCGCCACAATATCTGCCGGATCGTCCGCCGGGCAAGCGATTTCATTCGAAAAGAAAATTCGCATAGAGCGCCAACGCTATCAGCGTGTGGCATTGCAGGTTCCCGATCGCTATACCGCGCCCAGCGCCGAAGATCTCCAGCAGATCGAAACCGACAAGAAAACGAAGGCCGAAGTTTTCAAAACTATCAGTGCCGACCGCGAATGGAAAGGACCGTTCACGGCCCCGGTGAACGCCGAGATATCGGATGTGTTTGGAGTCGAGCGCGTTTTCAACGGTACCGTCCAGAGCACGCATCAGGGGCTCGATTTCCGCGTTGCCAGTGGGACCTCGGTCGCGGCGGTAAATCGCGGGCGCGTGATTCTGGCGCGGCCGCTGTTCTTTGAAGGAAATTGCGTGGTGATCGACCATGGACAGGGGCTGCTGACTCTCTATCTGCATCTGTCGAAATTTTCCGTCAAGGAAGGCGACGAGGTCGCGAAAGGACAGGCGATTGGACTCAGCGGAGGCACGGGACGCGCTACTGGGCCGCACTTGCACTTGGCAGTGCGGTGGCAGGGCGTGTATTTGAATCCGCAGGCGCTGCTGAAATTAGATTTGCCGTGAGCTGGCGAGTACGCACACAACCTGCCGTTTCAGTGAAAGCCTCTTGCTTCAGTAATCGGCCGGCAAACTCTGGAGCTGCTCCATGGTGAGAACGGGGCCGTCTTTGCAGGGGTAAATGGGGCCGACGTTGCAACGCCCGCACTTGCCGATGCCGCATTTCATGCGGTTTTCAATGCTGGTATAAACGGACGCGGGAGCGACGCCCATCTTATCGAGAATGGGCAGCGTGTTCTTAATCATGATGGGCGGACCGATCACCAGCACCACCGGATCTTTCGACTGCACTTGCGCACGTTCGAAGACGTGGGGAACGAAGCCAATCTCGCCCTTCCAGTCCGGGGTCTCACCGCCGGGATCGACGCAGCGCACCACGCGCACGCGCTCGTGCTTTGCCCACTCATCCAACTCATCCACATAGACAAGGTCGGCAACCGTGCGGGCGCCGTAAACAATGGTGATCTCGCCATAGTCGGCGCGATTTTCCAGCGCGTACCAAACGGCGCAGCGGATGGGCGGCATGGCAATGCCTCCGCCGAGAAAAACCAGATCGTGGCCTTTCCACACATCCATGGGATAGCCGTTGCCATAAGGACCGCGGAAGCCCACAATGTCATGCTCTTCAATCTTCCACAGGGCTTCTGTAACTCGTCCAACTTTGCGAAAGCAAAATTCGATGCGGTCTTTCCAGTTCGAGCTGGAGCATATATTGAACGTGGACTCGCCGTAGCCGAATGCCGAAAAAATTCCGAACTGCCCCACGCTGAATGAGAAGCTGCGGGCGCGCTCGGCATCGATAAACCGCAGCGCCACCGACTTCACGTCCGGCGTCTGCTGACGTACCGAAACAACCTCCATCAGGTCCGGCTTATAGACGTTGGCGTTGCCGTTATCCATAACTTCCGCGTTCGCATTAGCGTTAGCGTTATCCATGGTCGATTTCCGTGGCGACGGTCAGCACTCCGATGCCCTCGGGGCAGTTACGCGTACAGTTGCCGCATCCGGTGCAGAGTATCTCGCCGAAGCGATTGGGATAGATGGAAAATTTATGCAGAATGCGCTGGCGCTGGCGGCTGGGCTGTCCGCCGCGCGGATTATGACCGGAAGCATGCGCGGTGAACATGGGGAACTGGCAAGAGTCCCACGTCCGGTAGCGTGCGTTGCCCGCCGCCGGTCCCGCATCGACTATGTCAAAACAATGGCAGGTCGGGCAAGTGAAAGCGCATACGCCGCAACCGACGCAGGTCAGCGCGTGCTGGCCCCAGAATGGATCTTCAAAATGCCCATCCACGAATGCGCGGACAGTTTCCGGATTGAATTTTTTCTCCGGCCCCGCATCCGCGCGCCCAACTTTGCTCGACTTCTCGGTCTTAACGTCGAACAGCTCGCGCCCTTTGTCGGTAATACAGCGGACCTCGTAGCTTCCATCCCCTAGATCGAATAACATTGCGTCGGAACCGCGCTCCGCTGCCGGATGCAGGCCCACTGAGGTACAGAAACAGTTTTCGCCGTGACTGGCGCAAGCCAGCGTAACGACCGTAGTCGCGGCACGGCGGCGATTGTAGAACTCGTCCTTGAAATCCCAATTGAAGATGTGGTCGAGAATGGGCAGCGCCGCCGCGTCGCAAGGACGCGCCGCCAGCACAACCTGTTTCGGCGCAGCCGCGACGTTATTAGTCAACTCGATGCTCTTTCCTGTAATGCGGTAACCGTATAACTCCTCCTGCTTGGGAAAGACACAGTCCTTGATCGAGTTATCTGGGCGTACGAAGCCTTCCAACAGAAGTTCGTTCGGAGAACTCAGCGCAGCGTAAAGGACCAGGCTGGGCTTGACCTGCGTTGGCCCGGAAACCACGGTGCCGGCGGCGATGCAGTCCGCTACAAGCTGGCGCAATCCGGACTGGGAAATAATTTCGCTCACCGTATGAACTCCTCCTTGTCCTGCAGCGCATAGGAGCCGACGACTGGCTCGGCGGCAGGATCGACGCCCGCATCATAGCCAAAGTTCACCTGCGCCGCCTTGTGCAGAGCGATGTTCAGCAAAGCCAGGTCGATGCCGGCGGGGCAGGCGCGCGAGCATTCGCCGCATCCCACGCAGCGCGCCGCCAGGTGAAAAGCGCGCGCAATTTGCCATGCAAAGTTGCCTTTGGCGCTGGGCGCGGGATCGATGGCAATCGGCCGGTTCTTATCCACGATGCAGCGCTCGCAATAGCACATCGGACAAACCTGGCGGCAGGCGTAGCATTTCACGCAGCGGTCGAACTGTTTTGCCCAGAAGGCCATCCGCTCCGCGGGCGCCATTGCCATTAAGGCGGCAAAGCGATTAGGAGGAGGATCGGTCAACGGCGCTGGCCCGGCCGCCTCGCCCAGAGATTCGTCGGCGAAACGCGGAGTGCGGGCCGTGCAGAACGTACACTTTGGCTCGCCCACACCCTCACAGGCCATGCCGATGACGTAAATGTTTTTGCGCTCAAGCTGCGATTCTTTTTCGAGCACGACCAGCGATTTTTCATCGCACGGTTTCACGATCACCGCTGGCTTGCCAAGCGCCTTGATCTCTTTGCGCTTCAAGTAAGTCGTGAGATTACTCACGCAGCGGTTGTTCCAAACCAAGCGTCCCACGTCTTCCGCGCGAGTTACAATGGCCGGTCCGCGCTGGCCATAACCGATCACAACTTTCACCGTGCCATCGGTCAGCAGCTTACGGCAACTCTCGCGCAGCGCGCCCTCCGCCGGCAGCGTCTTGAACTCGAACGGAGCGTGCGAGCTACTGGGCAATTCTTTTCCAGAACCGTTGCCAGAGCCGTTCGCGTAGAGACCGGTGTACGGTCCAAGTTGCCGCGTCTGCTCCGTAATCTCGGTAATGACTTGCTGCCACTTCTTGCCTTCCGCCGCCGAAATCCAAGTGAAGTGAATGCGCCGCAGATCGAATCCCAACGTATCGAGCAGTTCGCGAAACAGAATCCAGCGCCGCCGCGCATGATAGTTACCCGCCGTGTAGTGGCAATCGCCGGGATGACAACCGGAAACCAACACGGCGTCCGCGCCAATCTCGAAGCCCTTGACGATCAAGTTGAAATCGATTCGCCCCGTGCAGGGCAGCCGGATAATGCGCACGTTAGTGGGATATTCCAGCCGCGTCGTGCCTGCAAGGTCCGCGCCCAGGTAAGTGCACCAGTTACACACATAGGCTACGATCTTCGGCTCGAAACCCTTGTTCTCGCTCATATTGCCGTCGCGCGTTTTTTCGTCGCTCATGCCAAACTCTCGACCATGGCGTAAATCTGCTGCTCGCTGAATCCCTGGAGGTCCGCGCTCTTGGACGGGCAAACCGAAACGCAGGTGCCGCAGCCCATGCACAAGCCCGCATTCACGCGCGCCGTGTTCTTGATGAAAACTCCTCGACCCGTGCGCACTTCGGCGCGTTCAATGGCGTGATAAGGACAAGTGTGCAGGCAGGTGTAACAGGCCGCGCACGTCTGCTCGTTGATGGCGGCGATCTCCGGCTCGCGAGTAAGTTCGTCCGCCGCCAACATCACTTGCACCTTGCTCGCCGCGGCGGAGGCTTGCGCCACCGACTCGGGAATGTCCTTGGGCGCTTGACACGCGCCCGCAATAAACACTCCGCCCGTGTTAGTTTCCACCGGACGCAACTTAGGATGCGATTCCATCAAGAAACCATGCTCGTCGTAACCGATGTTGAGTTTCTGCGCCAACTCTTCCACGCCATCGGACGGGCGCATGGCCGAGGCCAGCACAACTAAGTCGGCCTCGATGGTCACCGGCGTTCCCGTCAGCGTATCCGCGCCGCGAACCACTAACTTCCCGTTCTCTTGGGTGATCTTGGAAACGCGCCCGCGATAATACTTGGCGCCATCCTGCTCGATGGCGCGGCGCACGAATTCGTCGTATCCCTTGCCGCCCGCGCGAATATCCATGTAGAAAACGTGCGCCTGGCCGTCGTGCACTTTGTGCTTATAAAGCATGGTGTGCTTGGCGGTGTACATACAGCAAATCTTGCTGCAATAAGGCAGGCCCTTGGCGTTGTCGCGCGATCCCACGCAACTTATGAACACCACATTCTTGGGAATTGTGCCATCGGACGGGCGCTTGAAGACTCCGCCCGTAGGCCCGGAAGCGGAAATCAGGCGCTCGAATTGCAGCGAGTCGATAACATCCTTGTATTTGCCGTAACCATATTCGCCATAACCCGAGAGCGACGCCTTAGGTTGCACTTTGGCGATGCTGTAGAGTTTGTATCCCGTAGCCACGACGATACAGCCAACCGATTCTTCGACCACGCGGTCTTCATCCTTGAAGTCGATGGCTCCGGCCTTGCACTTCTTTTCGCAGAGTCCGCAGCCGTTGCGAATCAATTTCGCGCAGGTCTTCTTATCGATGACCGGACGCGCCGGTACCGCCTGCGGAAACGGAATATAAATGGCGGGGCGCATGCCCATGCCGTAATCGAATTCGCTGGGGTTTTTCTTTAGAGGACAAACACTCCAACAGTCACCGCATCCCGTACACTTACTAACATCGACATAGCGGGCCTTTTGCCGGATCTTGATCTTGAAGTTACCGACAAACCCATCGACCGCTTCCACTTCCGAGTAACTGTAGAGTTTGATGCGGGGATGCTGCCCTACCTCCACCATGCGTGGCGTAAGAATACACTGCGAGCAATCGAGCGTAGGGAAGGTCTCGGAGAGTCCCGCCATTTTGCCGCCAATGGAGGGCTCGCGCTCGACGACAATTACTTCATGCCCGGCATCGGCAATATCGAGCGCCGCCTGAATGCCGGCAACTCCCGCCCCGATCACCAACGCCCGCCGCGTGACGGGGACTTGGATCGGTTTCAAGGGAACGTTGTTGCACACCTTCGCAATCGACAAACGAATAATGTCAATCGCCTTCGCCGTGGCGCTGGGCTTGTCGTGATGCACCCACGAACAGTGCTCGCGAACGTTGGCCATCTCCACCAGATAAGGATTCAGCCCCGCGGTTTGCGCCGTCTTGCGGAAGGTCTTCAGGTGCATGTGGGGCGAGCAGGATGCGACGACGATGCCGTCGAGCTTCTCCGACGCGATCTTTTCGCGCACCATCGCCTGCCCCGGGTCCGAGCACATGTACTTGTAATTGAGCGAACAGCACACGCCCGGTAACTCGGCCACGCGTTTTGCGACTTCGTCCACGTCCACGGTGCGGGCGATGTTCTCGCCGCACCAGCACGTAAATACGCCAATCCTCGACATTGCTTATGCTTTCGTCACGAAATGCCGGTCGATTCCCAATTGCTCGGCCGAAATTTCCATCGCCAATCCAACTAAGTCGGAAAGATAGTAAACGACCATCCCCAGCTTTTTCCCGTAGCGGCGGTTCACGGCTTCCTGCTTCATGTCCAAGTTGACGTGGCACATGGGACACGCCACCACCAGGCAGTTAGCGCCATGCGCAGCGGCATTGGATAAGATCTTGTACGCTAGGTCGAGGACCGTATCCTCGTTCGCCATGGTCATACCCGCGCCACAACATTCCGTCTTATAACTCCATTCCACCGTCTTAGCTCCGGTCGCGGCCACGACTGCTTCCATGGAAGTCGGCTGCTCAAAATCGTCGAAATGCGCCACATCCGGAGGCCGCGTCAGAAGGCAACCGTAATAGCAAGCGGCGGTAATCTCCGTAAGCGGCGTTTTGACCGCCGCTTTCAGCCGGTCGAGCCCGATGTTCTGGAATATCTGAATCAGGTTGAGGACCCGGCCATCGCCGCGAAGGTCGGCTTCGACGATTTGCGCAAGTTCCCCGCGCAGCCCGTTGCCTGCGATCGCCTTCTGCACCTTCAGCAACTGCATGGAGCAGAGCGGACAAGGCGCGAACAATTCCTTATGGCCGTCCCGTTCCGCCAGCGCGAGATTGCGGGCGGGCAGCGCCAGCGACAGCTTGTGATTGAGGGAGTGGGCGGCGGTGGCGCCACAACAGATCCAGTCTTTTACTTCCTGAAGCTGCACGTCGAGCGCGCCCAGGCAAGCGCGCAGCGATTGCTCATAATCGTTCGACGATCCATGCAGCGCGCATCCGGGATAGTAGCCGATGTTCATTTCTTCTCCGGCCCCAAGCAGTGCGCAGAGCGCCGAGCGGAACAACGTTCAAAGATGCGTTCGACCACGCCGCGGTCTTTCGCTTTCGTGGGCAGCAGGTGCAGTTTCTTCCTCTTGCTGAGCTGCGGCGCCAAGCCGGCATCCTTGAACAACACGCCAATCCGGCCGGTGTGCCACGCGACATCGGCTTTATAGAGGCCGATCAACTCCATCTCGGCCAGGCGGCCGTTACGCCTTATGTTGTCGAGAAACGCTTTCTGAAACGCGATGACGGCGTGCTGCGATTTAGCGGCCTTGACTTCGCCCTTGTCCTTGTCCAGCGAGAACTCGCGCAGCACATCCATCACGCCCGCGCAATCCACGCTCTTGGGGCAGCGCGCCGAACATGTCTGGCAGGAGACGCACTCCCAAATGGCGCTCGCTCGCAAGGCAGCGTCGGAATTGTCCAATTGCAGCAGGCGAATCAACTGGTTCGGGGCGAAGTCCATGCGTGCGGCAACGGGGCATCCGGCGGTGCATTTGCCGCACTGATAACAATCCTGGAGATGGGTAGGGGCCAGGGCTCCCATAAAAAGAGAGTCCGGCGCGCCCTGAGGGAAGACGTTATCCTCCAAGTTTTTCTCCACCCGTCAAACTAGTCTCCGGCGGCAAAGCGCGTCAGTGAGGCGAATCACCGTGGAAGGTGACGGATGTCTCAATGGCTTGGCTGCGACGTCCTTGAGCACGCCCACCATCGGCGCCCATTTTCTCGGTGGCGCGTGACACGCAGCCGTGGCGGCAAAGCGTGCCTACCATCCGCCAAGTTCCAGCACCAAGCGCTTGATATTCGGAGAAACTCTCCCATACCATGAACCTGCCAATGACTTTTTCCGGCAACTTCCGTCCAAGGTGAATATGCGCAAACATTCGGTGTGCCTGTTACTTCTGGTTGTTGCTCTTTCGCTGGCCCATGCTCAAGCGCCATCCGCGCAGCCGTCTTCCGCGCCGGCATTGCCCTATAGCCCCAGCCTCGACCTTTCGTCGATGGACAAATCCGTCGACCCTTGCGTCGATCTCTACCATTATTCCTGCGGCGGCTGGCAGAAGAAGAACCCCATTCCGCCCGATCAAACTTCCTGGTCGGTCTACGGCAAGCTATATCAGGACAACCTAACTTTTCTTCGCGGTATGCTCGAACAGGCCGCCCAGCCCGATGCCGAACGCAATGCCGTCACCCGCCAGATTGGCGACTTCTACGCCGCCTGCATGGATGAAACTACCGTCGAGAAGCGCGGCCTCACGGCGCTCCAGCCGGAACTCGACGCCGTGGCGCAAATCAAATCGGCGAAGGAATTGGCCCCGCTCGTGGCCCGCTTGCAGCTCATCTACGCCCGCTATTCCTACACCAGCCCCATGTTCTTTTCGGCGGGCTCGGCGCAAGACCCGGACGACTCCGAGCAGGTCATTGCCGACGTCGACCAGGGCGGCCTCGGCATGCCCGATCGCGACTATTACCTCAAAGACGACGCCAAATCCAAGGAAACCCGCGAACACTACTTACAGCATGTGCGTAAAGTTTTCGAACTTATCGGCGATAGTCCAGAGGCCGCTCAACGCAACGCCGAGACCGTCATGCGCCTGGAAACGGCCATGGCCAAGGCATCGCTGACTCGCGTCGAACGCCGCGATCCTCACAAGCTGGTCCATAAGATGAAGGTCGCCGATCTTATCCAGCTTGCGTCTAACTTCGACTGGTCCACTTACTACAACGAGATGCAATATCCGCAGTTTGCCATTCTCAACGTGGACGCACCCTAGTTCATCAAGGAACTCAATTCACTCCTCGCCTCCGAGCCGGTCGATAACTGGAAATCCTATTTACGCTTTCATGTGGCCGACACGTCTTCGCCGTATCTCTCTTCGAAATTCGTCGAGGAAAATTTCGCCTTCTACCGCCAGTACTTGCGCGGCGCGAAAGAGATGCAGCCGCGCTGGAAGCGCTGCGTGCAGTACGTCAACTATGACCTGAGCGAGGCGCTCGGCCAGGTCTATGTGGCCAAGGTCTTCTCTCCCGAACTCAAAGAGAGCACGCTCGACATGGTGCGGCGCATCGAGGACGCCATGGGACAGCGCATCCGCGCGCTCGACTGGATGAGCCCGGAAACCAAACAGCAAGCTCTGTCCAAGCTTGCCGGAATCCGCAATAAGATTGGCTATCCCGATCGTTGGCGCGACTACAGCTCGGTGAAAATCGCCCGCGACGATTTTGCCGGCAACGTCGAACGCGCACATCAGTTCGAGTCCCGCCGCGACATCGATAAAATCGGCAAGCCCGTCGACCACGGCGAATGGGAAATGTCCGCTCCCACCGTCGATGCCTATTACAATTCGCAGATGAACGACATCAACTTTCCCGCCGGCGTGTTGCAGCCTCCGCTCTACGACCCGAAAATGGATGCAGCTCCCAACTATGGCAACACCGGCGGCACCATTGGCCACGAACTTACCCACGGCTTCGACGACGAGGGCAGCCAATTCGACGCCAAGGGAAACTTAAAGAATTGGTGGACGAAAGAAGACCGGGAAAAATTCGACGCGCGCACCCAGTGCGTGGACGACCAATACTCCTCATACATCGCGGTAGATGACGTTCACGTCAACGGCAAGCTCACCCTGGGCGAAAACGTCGCCGATCTCGGCGGCGAGATACTCGCTTATGTCGCATGGAAAGATTCGACTAAGGACAAAGGCCTTCAACCCGTCGACGGACTTACTCCCGAGCAGCGCTTCTTCATCGGTTTCGCGCAGTGGGATTGCGCCAACGAGCGTCCCGAGGACCTGCGTGTGCGCGCCATGACCGACGAGCATTCTCCCGCCCGCGACCGCATCAACGGAGTCGTCGTCAACATGCCCGAGTTCGCCGCCGCATTCTCCTGCAAACCCGGCCAGCCCATGGTCAAGCCCGCCGCCAAGCTGTGCAAGGTCTGGTAGCGGCTAGTTAGGGGTGGCTCGATAACTCGAGCCACCCACATTCACCACGTTCTTAGAAAGTCACCTTCATCGCCAATTGACATTGCCGGGGTTGGACCGCCAGATAAGTGATCACCCCTAAATTGGGATCGCCAGCGTAGGTGTCGGGCGTGCCGAAGACCGGATGATTGAAAGCATTTGCGGCTTCGAGGCGCAGCTCCAAATGCACTCCCTCGTGCAAGTTGGAGAGCAAGAACTGCTTGGCGATTGATAAGTCGCTGGTGAACGAGCTTGGCGCTCGGATGGACGACGTGGTCCGTCCGGCGTTGCCTATAGTGTATGCGGCGGGAACCTGGATGACTTGGGGATTGGAGAAATAGTTATTCACCCAATAACTATCGCTGCCGTGGCTGCGTTCCGGCGTGCCCACCAGATTCGGCCACTGCGGGCCATAAGTGGGCAGCGGGAAGCCGCCATTAAAGGTAAAGAAGCTTAACGGGCGGCCGGAGTGAAGCTCCCAAATGCCGTTGGTCTTCCAGCCACCAATAACGGCATCGAGCACCCGTGGCATGTTGCCGAGGAGCGCCTTGCCGCGCCCGATGGGCAGATCGTAACTGTAGCTGAATTTCAGCATTTGTGGCACGTCGAAGGTCGAGAGACCCCGTTCCAGCCATGGCTTGTTGGGGTCCGCAAGCGCCCAGCCAGAGTTGGGGCCATAATTCCCCAGCCAGGCGACGTTAGTGTCATACATCGAGGAGGAGTCGATCGATTTCGACCAGGTATAGCTCACCAACAACTCTAAGCCGTTGCTGTAATGCTTGGATGCGGTGATTTGGAGCGCGTTATAGATGGCAGTGGCGGTGGGTGGAACATCGGTCGTGACGCCACCCGGATACTGAGGATAGGGAAGCTCGAGTTCAACCGCTTGGACCGTTGGGCTGGAAAGGGTGCTGTTAGGGTCGCTTATGGGTCCACCGTTGAGATAGGAGAAGGGATTATTGACGTAGCTAGTAAGGCAGGCTATGCTGGGCGTCTGACACGGCTTGTTTGGATTAGAGGCGGGGATGGGTAGGCTTTCCACCCAAGAACCCAGACTATCGTAATTGTTGCCGCCGGCGAGGTAGAGGTGGGTTCCCTTCTTTCCGATGTAGTTCGCACCAAGAACAACACTCCAAGGCATTTGGCGCTCGAAGCCAAACGTCCAGGTATGCTCGTACGGAGTTCGCGCCGCAGCAGCGGTGCGGAGGGGGCCAACGGCTCCGTAGCCCACGTCATTCATGGGGCCGAGGGTACTCGGGAGGGGCGGCTGGATCAACCCATTGGGATAGGGATTGCTCAGGTGCAAATAGGGAGTGACGCCGTCATTCTGATAGGTGGAAATGATGCCCGTGGATTGGTTGTAGCCTTGGGAACCGTAGCTCAACAGGCCGTTCGCGCCCGAGCGAGTTTGGCCATAGTAGATCCCGTACCCTCCCCGGAGCACTGTCTTGGGTACGATCTGATAGGCAAAGCCGATTCGTGGCTGAATGTCTTTCCAGTCGGTGAGCCAATTCGTGCGCACCTTGGAACTGTTAAAGACTTCGCCGCCGAGCAGGGGACGAGTGACGTACACTCCGGTGAGCGGATCGGTGAACGAGATCTTGCCGCCGTTCAGCGGATTGGTCATAGTTGGATCGAACCAATTCATGCGGTTGTGGCGCTCGGTTCTGGGCAGCGAGACGTCGTAACGCAGTCCAATGTTTAACGTGAGTTTGCTCGTCGTTTTCCAGTTGTCTTGTACATACCACGCGTATTGGTAGTTCTCGGTCGCAGGCCTGAACTGGATTTCGTATCCTCCCCCCATCTGGCCCATCAGGAAGCTGGCCATTCCGTCTCCGCCCTCGTTTCCGGCCAATCCTTGCGGCCCCGATGAGCTGCCTGTATCGGCAAAACTGAAGTTGCCCAGCGGCGCGTTCGTCTGGATGTAATTCTGCTGGTGCAAGCGGCCCTCGAATCCGAACTTCAACTCATGAGGTCCATGGATCTTGCTCAACATCGCGGAAAGCTGCCCCGTATCCTGTCCCTGTCTGTAATTTCCATACGGATCGTTTCCTGCGCTAAGTCCCCAGCCGCTGGCGCTGTAGTATCCGCCGCCGACGAACATGGCAGGAACACCGTTGAATCCGTTCGATTCCAGGTACGATGGAAAACCCAGCGTACTCAGAGGATTCGGGTTCAGGCTCGAGTTATAGGCGTCGATCAGCTCCGTGCCGCGGGAGAAGCCCAAGGTAGTGGTCAGCAGCAAGGTTGGATTCAAGGTGTAAGTATCGTTGAGCGCGAACATGTGGGCATTGCCCGTGTTTTTTCCACCCCCACAGGGATCGATGAAGGTTTTGAAGCAGTTGTAGGCGGTGTAGGTACCCCACTGTTGTGAATACTTCGCGCTCAACAAATTCTTTTCGCTGAAGCGATGGTCGATTTTCACATCGTACTGCTCGTTATTGCTAGGGGATGCCCCCGAAGCGACCCAGTTGTAATAGATCGATCCGTTACCCACGTTGGGCATGGGCATGGGGAACAAATTCATCATCTTCTGCGCTACAGGATCGATCAGATTGCCAGCAACGCCGGGCGCCGGCTGGAGATTACTAGGTAGCTTCTGGCTTGGAGGAGCCCCCGGGCTAATATAGGTACCGATATTGTTGAACGGAATGGCGGTGCCCCTTATTGCCCCTGCTACCCCTCCGGAGTCAACGCCATACACCCCGCTATAAGGATCCGAGATCTGCCCCTGCGGGTTGCTGCATATTCCATTGGTATCGAATGTGCCTCCGTAGAATGTGCACACCTCGCCAAAATCGCCAGTGCGTTCGGCGGCGCTGGGCACGCCGGCCTGGTAGACGCCCATGGAGCTCTGTAGTGTCCCGTCCCAATCGAAGAAAAAGAATGTTTTGTTCTTGAAGATCGGTCCGCCAATGGTGCCGCCAAAGTCGTTGCGGTGCACAGGTGGCATCGGTTGTCCACTGTTAAACCAGCTGTTCGCGTCGGTCATGGTGTTGCGGATGAAATCGTAGGCTTCTCCATGAAAGCTGTTGGTGCCGGAACGCGTGATCATGTTGACCACCGAGGCGCCGGAAAAACCGTACTCCGAGCTGAAGTTCGACTGTTGCACTTTGAATTCTTCGATCGCCTCGGGCGAAGGAACATAGATGGTCGTGGTGATGCCGCCATTGGGTTCGAAGTTGGTAATGGAAGTGCCATCCATCAGAATGTCGGCGCTGGCGCCACGGCTGCCGTTGGAAACAAAATTCGTCCCCGTATCCGTAACGCTGTTCGCGTCGCTCATGTCGGTTACGCCGGGAGTGAGGTATACCAAGTCCAGCGCCTGCCGGCCCACCAGCGGCAAGTCGTTAATGGCCCTCCGGTCGATCACCGAACCGGTCACGGCATCTTCGGTGGAGATAGTTTGCGTCTGGGCCTTGACTTCAATACTTTGCGTCCCGCCGGCTATCTTCAGCGTCAGATTGGCCGACGCGTTCTCGGTAACGTTCAATTTGATATTCGTGCGGACGGTTTTCTCGAACCCTTGCATCTCCGCCGTCACGGAATACACCCCCGGCGGAATCGAAACAAACAGATAGCGCCCCGCGCTGTCCGACGTCGCACTGAACTTATATCCTTTGTCCTGATCGAGGAGGGTGACCTTCGCCCCCTGGATCACCGCTCCGGTTGTGTCCGTCAACACTCCACTCACCGTTCCAAAGTAAGCTTGGCCGAAAAGCATCGCGGACGTCGCGAGTAAAACTGCCAACAGCAGTAACCCGGAACATCCCCGTTGGCACTGGGATGACAATCTGAAATTTAGAATATTCATCGAGGTCTCCTCCACATTCCTGAAGCGTAATTTCTGAAGCGTATGCGGCAGTTCGCCGCGCGCTGCCGGTTTTCTCCTTGATCCCGCAGCCTGGGTCCATGGACGAGGTCTTGCCCGATTCCTGTATCCACAGGAAACCACCCGTATTGAAACGATTCAATCAAACTACTTTTTCCACTTCGCCGTCAAGCAAAATTTCTCTCCCACTCACGGCGCGTTCTCGTTATGGCTTTTACGTCATCCCAGTAATTCCGCTGCTCGTTGCCCCTCCGCTCGTATTCGACCCCTCCCTCAATCCGCCCTGTTGCCGTAATTTCGCCAAAAACCACTGTCCCTGCCAGTTTGCCTCCCCCGTATCCAACTCGCCACCCCGTGCCTTTTCGCGCATTGAACGAAGTTCCGCTTCTTGTCATAATTATTAAGCTCTGGCCATGTTGCGGCGCTGCGGATGCGGTTCGTCGTACGACCGCCATCGGCATCGCCGTCGCTGACCCATGACATTTTTCTCCAAGATTTTTGCGCCCACCAGGAACCGGCGTCTCAATGAGCTCGCCGGACTGGTGATGTGCGTCTCCGCGCTCCTCCTGTTCCTCGCGCTGGCGTCCTATTCGCCGCTCGATCCTTCGCTGAACAGCGCCTCCATCCTCACCAAGTCGCATGCGGCCCGCAACTGGATCGGCATCTTCGGGGCCTATCTTTCCGACCTCACGCTGCAATTCTGGGGAGTCGGCGCATTTCTGCTGCCCATTTTTATGTTCATGCTCGGGGCGCGCTGGTTCCGCTCGCGGGCGGTGCAGGCGCCACTGGCGAAAACGCTCGGCGGGATCTGGCTGCTCATGTTCGTGCCCGCGCTGCTCGCCATTCTGCCGGGGCACGTGCGCTGGATGGGCTCGATTCCGATCGAAGGCCTCGCCGGCCGCATCGTGGGCGACGTTTTGATTCGTTATCTAAATGTCGCCGGGGCCTATATCGTCTGTACCACCGTCCTGGCCGTCGCGCTCTATCTCACCACCGCCTTCTCGTTCGCGGCCATTGAACTTTGGGCGCCCACCCGCTTCGCCTTTATCGTTGCGCTCAGAGATCGCTGGCAAGACTGGCAGAACGAACGCGAGCGCCAGCGTCAACAGAAAGAACTCGAAAAACGCCGCACCGATAAGCCCATGGTCACGACGCAACTCGTACAGGCGCGTCCCACTTCGGCTCGTCAGGAAGCCCCAAGCCATCGTCAGGAAACCGACCAGGAAATCGACCGGCCAGTCGAGCGGGAAATTCCCGGCGTGCAATCCGCCGCTTCCGTTCCCCGCACCGGCATAGAGCGCATGATGGCCGAGGAATCGGCGCACGACCCTGCCTCCGCTCCGCCGCCGCACGATTCGCACGCCGCCGCCGAAGTCGAAGTCGGCAGCCGCGCCGACTCCGAGCGTAAGGCCAAGACGACGCTTCCGAAAATCGCTGGCAGTTACAAACTTCCGCCTTCGAGCCTGCTGCACCGCCCCGACGAGCAGCAATCCGTCCACGAAGAGGAACTCAAACTCATCGCCCAGGTTCTGACCGCGAAATACGCGGAATTCGAAGTCTTCGGCCAAGTCACGCAGATCAACCCCGGCCCCGTCGTCACCACTTTCGAATTCAAGCCCGAAGCCGGCATCAAGTACAGCCGCATCGTCGGCCTCACCGACGATCTCTGCCTCGCCCTGCGCGCCGAAAGCATCCTCGTCGAGCGCATGCCGGGCAAAAGCACGGTGGGCATCCAGGTGCCCAACCGCGAGCGCGAAATCATCTGGCTGCGCGAGAACATCGAATCGCAGGAATTTCTCGGCTCCAAATCCAAGCTCACCGTCGCCATGGGCAAAGACATCAACGGACGCATCGCCGCCGCCGATCTCGTCGGCATGCCCCACCTGCTCATCGCCGGTTCCACCGGCACGGGCAAAAGCGTGGCCATCAACGCCATGATTATGTCGATTCTCTATAAATCGACGCCCGATGAAGTGCGGCTCGTGCTCGTGGACCCCAAGCGCCTCGAACTTGGCAATTACGAAGGCGTTCCGCATCTCTACACGCCCATCATCACCGAGCCCAAACTCGCCGCCAACGCGCTGCGCAACGCCGTCCGCGAAATGGAGCGCCGCCTCAAGTTGCTCGCCGCGAAAGGCGTTCGTAACATCGACAGTTATAACCGCTTGTTCGACGACACGCCCAGCCTGTTCAGCGACGAATCGAGTGCCGACGATGGGCCTATTCCGAAGATCGTCATCATCATCGACGAGTTAGCCGATTTAATGATGCTCGACGGTAATAACGTCGAAGAGTCGATAACTCGTCTTGCGCAAATGGCCCGCGCCGTCGGCATCCACTTAGTGCTAGCTACTCAGCGCCCGTCGGTCGATGTTATAACTGGGCTCATCAAAGCGAACTTTCCCGCGCGCGTGTCGTTCCGCGTGGCGACCAAAGTCGACTCGCGCACCATTCTCGACGCCAACGGCGCCGAATCGCTCCTCGGACGCGGCGACATGCTCTACCTGCCGGCCGGCTCCGCGCGCGTCCATCGCCTCCATGCTCCCTACGTGACCGAAAAAGAAATCGCCGCCGTGGTGGAATTCTGGAAGGCGCAGGGCCAGGCGCAATATCAGGAAAAGTTCCTCGAAACTCCTCAGGAAGATCGCGAGGGCCTGGCTGGCGACGGTTCGGGAGATCTCTCCGACGGCGACAATAATAATGACAGCGACAACGATAACGACCCGCTCTTCAACGATGCCGTGCGCCTCGTGATTGAATTCGGCAAAGCCTCCACATCGCTTTTGCAGCGCCGCCTGCGCATCGGCTACGGACGCGCCGCCCACCTCATCGACCTCATGGAACGCGACGGCATCGTAGGCGCCGCCGACGGCCCCAAGCCCCGCGAAGTCCTCAAGCGCCCCAACTGGATCTCGGAAGTGGAAGAATCGATGCGGTAATGTCGGTCCTATTTTCTAGCTTGTCATCCCGAACGAAGTGAGGGATCTGCAGTTCGTTAGCATATCGGCTGTCCGGCAGGCCACTTCTCGAAAAGCGCGAGAAGTGGCGCACCCACGGTTATTTCGGGTCGAGGTTAAGACAAACTCTCGTTGTACTTCCCGGTTAAAGTGGCTCACCCGTCATGACCGCGATCCGCACGTGTTTGTCCTTACTACTGGCGGATATAAGTGCCGACGCCGCAAACGTCGTCTCCAATTCTAGCGAGGAATATGGTTTTGAGTTCCACATCGTGGGTAACAGGATTAACCCAGCGATATCGCACTACTCCTTTCCCGCTAGCCGACGTAGCCTCCCATGCCGCTGCACCCATCCCTTTACCCTTCAAATCGATAACAACCTTCGTCGAGGTTCCAACGCTCCCCGGAAATCCGCCATTGGCGACGACCATAAGATCGGAACTAAAACAAACCACGTACAGATCGCGATCGCCAAACGGGGGTTTCTTTGCCGTAAAGTCCGCTAAAGCTTGCTTCCTCCCTACATCTCTGTAGTGCGTGATTGCTATTACAAGCATGGCCTTGGCTTCCGCCGCAGTTCCACGGTCGGCTGCGAGCATTAGAGGGGCCAACGCCAGGAAGAGGACTAAAGCGACATGGGTCAACAGAACAGTAATCCACCTCATGTTCTGATTGATCGACACAAACCGCGATTTTCTTGACCGTGCCAAATGAACAAAAGGGGGCTGGCCCAGCCTTCCGCCGGCACAATCATACGGCGGCTTCCATCGCAGCGCCATTTGAAGGCGCGGAGATTTTTCCCGCCATGACAACGCCTCCCCGTGGTAGATGTAAAGCATGGAATTCCACACCGAATACCTGACCTTGCACACGAAAACCAAGCGTGCCTACGTTCACCTGACCCCGCAGGTCGAGAGCGCTCTCAAGAAGTCTGGAATCAAGGACGGCATGATCCTGGTCTCCGCCATGCATATTACCGCCGGGGTCTACGTCAACGACAACGAGAGCGGGCTGATCCATGACATCGACCAATGGCTGGAAACGCTCGCGCCCTCCGGCAAGAACTACCAGCACCACCAGACCGGAGAAGACAACGGAGACGCGCACCTGAAGTCGATGATCGTTCACCACGAAGTGATCGTCCCGGTCACCAACGGAAAACTGGACTTCGGCCCGTGGCAGCAGATTTTCTATGCGGAATTCGACGGCCAGCGCGACAAGCGTGTGATCATAAAAGTCATGGGAGAATAGACGACTTGGTTTATCCTCATAACCCATGGAGTTCTCAGTTCTCAGAAAGAGCACCCGCGCCACTGGGAACTGAGAACTCGGAACTAAGAACTCCCAGGAGCCGATAGCATGACCGAAGAAATCAACGAATTGCACGAGCACGCCGAACACGCGCGGGAGCATCCCGATCTTGCGCCCGTCACGCTCACCATGGCGGTGCTGGCGGTGCTGGTGGCGACCGTGTCGCTGCTCGGGCATCGCACCCATACCGAAGAAATTATTTTGCAGAACAAGGTGACCGATCAGTGGAGCTACTACCAGGCCAAAGACATCCGTCTCCACACGGCGGAGTCGTTCGCCGATCTGGCCGGTGTGATGGCCACCAACGACCGGGAGGCCGCCGCCAAGCTCCAGGAAAAAATCGGCGCCGAGGTGGAGCGCTATAAAGAAGATAAGAAAGAGCTCCAGGTCAAAGCCAGGGAACTCGAGCGGGAATTCGCGCTCACGAACCGCAAGGCCGACCGCTTCGATCTGAGCGAAGTGTTCCTGGAGATCGCGCTGGTGATTACGTCGATCACCCTGCTCTCGGGCCGGCGGATATTCTGGCGTCTGGGCATGCTGATGGCTGCGTCGGGAATTCTGGCCGCCGCATCGGCGTGGATGGTGCGGTAGGGCCTCGGGCTGTCGATCCCATGCCAGGGCATGGCAGGAACAAGCAAGGCAGCCTTGCGCATTTAGAGCAGATTCGGTTTTCCCGTAGTCCGCTCGCGTAGGGGCAGGTGCCCTCACCTGCCCAGCCGAGCGAAGCTCGGCAGTTTCTTGCGGACACAGCAAATCCGTTTTTGCTCCAGATCGAGGAATTTCCCTGCGGCCAACGGGCCAGCGATCGGTTTCGCAGATGAGATGCGGACTGCCGAATGACGGCCATCCGTCGGTCGTGACTGCTTTTCGTCAGGGCAACTCGACATGGCGCGATGCGGACAATCTCTTCACCATCTAACTCACTGCAAATTCAGGCAGATGAATTCAAGTCTGTCATCCAACTCTTCGGCCTCTCGCGTGCAGTGGTCATGGCATATCTCTGGCCAGTAGTTCGCGGAAGAGAAGAACGGATGCAGATTATGCTCCACAAATGCGCAAATCCCACTTGCACGGTTCCTTTTCATTCACTGCGCGAGGGCAAGCTATTTCTGGCGGAAACTTTCCCTTCCGATATGAATTCGGTCTTCGACGGCAACCGGCGAAAGCTGCGCCAGCGTGAGCATTTCTGGCTGTGCGACGCCTGCTCTTCACATTTCACGCTGCGTTTCGATCCCAACCTCGGAATGCTGACTGTCCCGATCAGCGAGCGCACGGGACCGCGCTTCCTCACTCGCGCCGCAGCCAGCGGTTGTTGCGGTTGAAATCGGGGCCCTTATGGCGTACGCAATCACAACCCGCCCGCGATGTTGCGTTTGCGGCGTAGCCACATTTCGCCACGCAGGATGGTTCCTGGTGGTCGAGAACCGCTGGCTCGATCACCTCAAGATCCTCACCTGGCACTCCTCGCTGGCCTCGCAGAAAAACATGCGGAACGTGTGCTGCCAGGAGCATCTCAGAATCCTCGTCGCGCACTGGCTAACCCAAGCCGACCTCAGCCTGCCTCTGGCAGACCGCGCTCCCCTGCCCATAAGCAGCGACCCGAGCCAGCCCGATTTCGATCTCGACCCCCAGGCAGCCGGCCGCCTGGTCGGCGAATTGGCGGTCCATCGCGAGCTTTTTTCCCGCGTCTGGTCGGGATCGCCCGGGGCATTGGAGTGCATTCTCGACGCTCTTCTCGATGTCGGAACTGAAGACAAAGTGCAAGCCTTGGATTTTCAGTTCATCGACCCCCCCGAGTCCTGTCAAGGACTCTCGCTGCAATAGAGCGCTGGCAGAGTCTAACTCTGCCAGCGCTCCTTCCACACCCGCCAATCTTTCTCGATGGCGCCAGCCATCGCTTGCGCGGCTCCCGCCAGCCAGTTCCCTTTTCGTCCGCGCAAGTCTTTTAGGATCGCCCGGCGCTTCTCTTCCGTTCCCAGATGAATATTCGCCGTCTCTCTGCCCATGGCGTCGAGCAGGCGGAGTTCGCCGCGGCTGGATGCGAGCGCGTCGAGCTCAATGCGCGAACAATGGGGCGACAGCCGCCGGACAACCCAGTGGCCGCGCATCTGCAGGTAGGGGTCGGGACAGCGCACGGCGCGGCGCAGAATGGCGGCGTACAAAATCTCCGGGGGCGCGTGCTTGGGATGGAGCCAGTGCAAAGCCGATGGCCGCAGCGCCTTGGCTTCGCGGGCGATGCGGCCGCCTTTCCAGTCCGCGATCGCCACTAAGCGGAGATGGCCGAGGCTGCCGAGGCCGGCCACGCGGCGAGCCAGGCGAAAGGGAATGCCGGGCTCGGGGAGAAGATGCTCAATGGCATCGAGAGCGCCTTCCGGGATTTCTCCCTTGGCGGTGGGAAGGCGGTCCATTTTTTGCCAAAACGCGACCGGATCGCGCAACTCGCTCTCGGCAATCGCGCGCAACCAGACATGGCGCTCGCCCAAAACAAAGGGGCGGCCGCCGTCTTCCATGGCGCGTTCATAGCCCTCCAAAATTGCCGCCGCCGACTCTTTTGGCTTCATCGCCAGATGCTCAGCCCGAGTCGCCAGCAACGCGCTCGCCGCCAGGCGCACAAGATCCATGGTGTAGGGGAACACGGCCACTTCGTCGAGATCGTTGATGCCCCACACCAGGCGGCCATCGGTGTCGCGCCAGGTGCCGAAGTTTTCGACGTGGAGGTCGCCGACCGACAAAATGCGAGGCGTGCGGTCGAGGTCGGGACAGACTTCCGGCCACACTTGCAACCAGCGGTAGAAGGTGGCGCGAAAGAAGGGGAAAAGGGCCGCGGCCATCTGTTCGTGCTTGAAGCGTAAATCGGGCGCGACGATGTGGATACACAGGCCTAGCCAATCTTCAAATTTTTTCGTAGCTTTGACAATGTTCATGGATGGTTAGCAACCATAAGATCATTGCCAAAGACTGTCAAGCAGAAGAGAAACTTGGTAGTGTCATGGCTTGCATTTTCCGCCACGGAGTCACGGAGTCGCGGAGAAAACCTTGAACCTGAAAAACCAGCCGGGGAAGGTCTTGCCAAGCAGTTGGGTTTCTCTACGTCTCCGTTAACGCTATGGTAGAAAACTAAATATAGGACAGTACCAGAAACTTGCAAAAGAGAAACGCAGGGACAACCGCACCCGGATTCAATAGTGTATACCCCACAAAAAATCCGGGGCACGGATCCCCGATCCGCGCTCCGGCACCGAGAACCAGGAGACCAGTTCACGGTGAAGCTGTTCGGCATGCTGTCTCCTTACTTTCCCGTTCCGGCGAGTTGGACGAATTTGCGTGCCGACCGCGTACTTAGTTGATCGTGAACGTCGCTGCCGCGCTGGCGCCGCCTCCGGGTGTTGGGTTGACGACGGTGATGCTCGCTGTGCCTGCCGTTTTGATGTCGGCGGCGGGCACGGTTGCAGTCAAGGTCGTGTCGCTGACGTAAGTCGTAGTTAGTTTCTTGGCGTTCCACTCGATCACGGAACCGGGAATATAGCCGGTCCCTGTAGCGGTGAGGGTGAAAGCGGCGCTACCGTGCGTTGCCGAACTCGGCAAGATCGAGATCAGCGTTGGCGCTGGGTTATCGACCACGAAGTTGACTGCGGCGGATGTGCCGCCTTCGTTGGCGGGATTCACAACCGTGACTTTGTACGTTCCGGTCTTGGCAATGTCGGCAGCGTCGATATCGGCCGTAATTTCGGTCGGACTCACAAACGTCGTGGCGCGAGGCGATCCCGCCCAATTTACGACCGAGGCACTGATGAACCCCGTGCCGTTCACCGTCAGCGTGAATCCGTCGCCGCCCGCAATCGCGCTGCTCGGCGCGAGCGACGTGATGGCCGGCTTGGACGCCGGTTTGGGCGCGAACTTGGTGCTGCTTTGCAAAATGCCCGACGACTCGGTAACGGTTACATATCCCGTGGTTGCGCCCACGGGAATCGTCGCTTCCAGATAAGTATCGGAGACGACGTTGAAGCTGGCCTCTGTTTCGTTGAAAGCGACTGCCGTCGCATCAGTGAATCCTTGGCCAAAGATGCCCAGCGTTGTACCGATTGGGGCTAGCGGGAACTGGAGGATGATGTACGGCTTCAATCCGGTGCTGAAGCTGTAGAACACGCCGCGGCCGATGGGTTGGCCGTTATCGCCACCCTGCATGGTCGTGCCGTAGAAAGTTCCGTTCGGATGCAGCGCCATGGGCGAACTAAGATAGCATCCGGTCACCGACGTATCAGGGCACGCACCACCCGGGTTGGTAAAGCCGTTGTACAGTACCGTATAAACACCTTTAGTCGTGATCTTGTACAGGCTCTCCGCGCCGCATCCCCAAGGGTAGCAATTGCCCAAGCCGTAAAGGTTGCCGTCCGTTCCCAGCGTCATGGGATTGACTGGACCGGCTACGCCGTCGGCCGGGTAATTGAAGCTGTGCAAGAAGGCGATCTTTCCCGCAGTCGTCAACTGGAAGAGCGTTCCATCTCCGTTGGCGCCGCCATTGGCGGTTGTGCCATAGAACTTGCCGTCCGCGCCCTGAGTAACACCCGCCTCGGGGTAATAGCCCACCGAACTATCAAAGCTGTGGATCAAGGTGAACTTGCCTTTGGGGGTGATCTTGAATACCGTGCCGGCGTTATCTACGGTAGTGCCTCCCTCCTGGGTGGTGCCATAGAAGTTGCCGTCGACGCCGAGAGTTAGCGGGCCCATGGGAGCATTGCCGTCACCCGTCCCATTGCCTTGGAAAACGTGCAATGTGGTGAATACGCCGGAAGGCGTGACCTTGAAGACTGTGCCGTAGGGATTCGGGCAAAAGCTGTTGCCCAAGGTTGTGCCGTAGAAATTACCGTCCGTTCCCAGGGTCAAGGCGCTAGGGTAGAGAGAGCCGTCGCTATTGCATTCCGGGAAAGAATATAGGACGGTGAAGCCGGCATTGGGATCGAATTTGAACACGATACCGCTGCCGCCGGTCACAAAATTGTTGCCTCCCCAAATGTTGCAGGCGCCGTAGAGAAGTCCGTCGGGGCCCAGGGTCAAACCGGTTGAACATATAGTTTCCTCATAAGTCGGTCGCGCAGGCGCCGACCAAAGCAGCGTCTCCACGCCGTCTGGCGTGATCTGGTAGATTTCAGCGTAATTGTTGCCATTCAAGGTGCCGTAGAAATTGCCGTCGCGGCCGAGGGCCAGTTGGCCTTGGGGAGCGGTTTGCGTAGAATCCACGGCCCCGAAGTCGTAGAGTGGGGTATAGGTTTGGGCCTGGGCCGGGCGAGCTGCCCCGGCAAATAATAGTGCAAGCATGGTGAGCGCGATTGCGGCCTTGTGGAAGGTCTTAACTTGGCGTCGAGTGCTATTCACAGTATGTCTCCTGAGTAATTGAAAATATGAAGCCTCTTGCATTGGGGGAAGCGCGCCGAAAGTCTCCGCAGCCACTGACTCAAGGCTTGTTAAATCGCTTCGTGCACGGCGATCACTCTCCACGAAATGCTGGGTGCAGTCAATTCCCTGCGGGTCACGTTTTAGCTAAACTCTGGTAACGCAGTAAGTGTTGTATATCCAATGTAATAGACGGAACGGTCACGCCATTCTGGGCCTGACAATGGACCCAGCCGAGACGAAAATCAGGAAGTGCTTAACCGGGCGCTGCTGTGCTAGAATGATTTTGCCCGCCCCCCGATAATTGCCCAATCCATGCCAGCAGGTGTTTCTTCAAATTCCGTAGTTCGCTTTGGAGTATTCGAGGCCGACCTGCGCTCGGGCGAAGTGCACAAGTGTGGAATCAAGATCAAAATTCAGGAGCTGCCGTTTCAGGCCCTGAAGCTGTTGCTCAGCCGTCCCAACGAAGTGCTCAACCGCGAAGACCTTCGTCAGGCGCTATGGCCCGAAGACGTATATGTGGATTTCGACCGCGGCGTGATCAGCGCCATTAACCGTCTGCGCGATTCGCTCGGCGATTCCGCCGAGAATCCCGTTTTCATTGAGACCGTCGGACGACGCGGCTATCGCTGGATCGCACCCATATATATCTCGGAACCGCAGCCCGAGCCGGCGGTCAATCCCGTGCCCGAGCCCGAAGAGGTGGCTGCGGCCGTTTCCACACCGGCGCGGCATTGGAAATATTTTTTTGTCTTGCCGGTGCTGGCATTGCTGTTCGCGGTCTGGATCTTCTGGGCGAGACTTGATTCGTCGAGTCGTTCGGCCAAGGCTGGCGCCCTCGGCTACGCTTCTCGTTCGTCTGCAACCGGCTTCGCTTCTCCTCACGCTCCCGCCAATCGCGAAGCCGAAGAGTTCTACCTCAAAGGCCGTTACTACTGGGAGAAGCGTACTCCCGAGAGCCTGAACAAAGCCGTGGACTCGTTCACGCAAGCCATTGTGCACGACCCGAGCTACGCGCCCGCGTATGTCGGACTGGCGGATTGCTTCAATCTGCTGCGCGAATACACGGCGATGCCGGCCTCGGAGGCCTACCCGCGCGCGCTGGCTGCCGCAAAAAAAGCGGTCGAACTCGACCCCCAATCTTCCGAAGCGCACGCCTCTCTTGCCTTTGTTTCTTTCTACGGTATGTGGGATGCCACGACGGCCGACCGGGAATTCCGGCGAGCGATTGAACTCAATCCCACCAACGCCGTTGCCCATCATTGGTATGCGACTTACCTCTCGTGCCTCCGCCGCAATCCCGAGTCGTTGGCGGAGATAGAACGCGCCCAGGCGCTCGATCCCGCTTCGAAATCCGTCCTGGCCGATAAAGGCGATATCCTGTTCGGCGCGGGCCGACTGCAAGATGCCATCGCCCTGCTCGAGCAGATGGAAGAAAACGAGCCGGACTTTATTTCTCCTCACCGCTATTTGAAGGAAATCTACCTGCAGACGGCGGACTATCCCCATTACCTGGCGGAAGCAAAAAAAGAAGCTGCCCTGATGAACAACAGCTCCGCCCTCGCCATCGCCGAAGCGGCCGAGAAAGGCTTCGCTACTGGAGGCGGGAACGGATTGCTTGAGACCCTCCGCCAGCAAGAAAAGAAGCTCTATGATCGCGATCTCTTTTCCCCGTACCGTCTCGCGGAGACATACTCATTCCTGGGCAATAAACAAGAAGCCCTGCGCTATCTGAAAATTGCTTGCGATCGGCACGACCAAGAGGTGGTCGGCATGGCGAGCGATTCCGCTTTCGACAACCTGCACAACGAACCTGCTTTCCAAAAGATGCTGGCCCAAGTAGGTCTACCACCGATCCATTAGCAGCCCGTGGCGAAAGTCAGTTTCGTATCAGGGTATGCCCTTCAGGCATACCGTATGTGCTGTGTTATGAATGCGCCTTTAGGCGCTGCGGGCGGTGTTTGGAGTTTTACCACGGGCTGTTAGGGAAGCTCCGACTAAGTCGGTTCATGGGGAGCTTTGAAAGGGCATGGCTTTACAGCTTGCGGAAAAACTCCCGTGCTGGGCCAAAGCCGTTGCCCAAGGCAAGCACACCATGGCGGCTCTAGGATCGCTGCCAAAAAAAGTCTTCAACCCAGCACTTCCACAGATAGAGCCGGCTTCATCCACTCGGTCTTGTCTTCGACGATCTCGTGGGTAGTATGAAAACTGGCGCTCTTCTGCACCATGGCCCCCACCGAGCAGTACTTTTCCTCGGAGAGACGAATGGCTTCCTCGACCGCGGCCGCGTCAATTTCAAAGCCGGTCACCACGTGGTGGATGCGCACCGCCGTGAATACCTGTGGCGGGCGATCGGCCTGATCGGCTTCGACCCGCACTTCGTAGCCGGTGACTTTCTGGCGATATTTCTGGCGGAGGATGGTGACCACGTCGAAGGCCGTGCACCCGGCCAGCGCGGCGGCCACTAATTCGATGGGCTTGGGCCCGGTGCCTCCAGCCGCGTCGTCGAGCAGAAAGTTGTGGCCGCTTCCGGTCTGGGCCACAAATTGGCGCTGCTGCTTAAGCGGTTGAGTGAGCGTGACTCTTGCCGTAATCATGATTGCCTCCATTGGCTTCCATCGGCACAGTATACGGATAAATGCCGCACCGCGGATTTTGTTACAAGAAAATTTGGCGGCGCTTCCATGGATGACGGACCGGAACCAGTGCGCGACTTCTATCGGCAATTTTGCCATACCGCTAGCGCATTTTTCGAAATGGTGTAATGGGAGAACTTTGTCCCGAAGGGACAATTGAAAATAGCCCGGCGCTTTAGCGCCGGGAATCATTGTGCCATAGCTCTTGAAACGGCCGGGAAATAACCCCAGCCTAAAAGGCTCGAAACAATAGCTCTTCAAGAGTCATCCGCCGCACCTGCCACAAGTCGTGCTCCTTGCCATCAACATTCATCCTGCATTCTCCCTTGTCGTCAAAGGTTAATAAGCGCCGGAGCAAAAATAGACCGTCCAGCTTGCATTGCGGCCTCGATAGCGGACTTCTCCGTTGCACAGGTGTTGGGCAACTAGAACCGAGTTTTGGTCATCCTTCCCGTCTACTTCAACAGATACTCCTTCACGAACATCACCGTGGCGTAGAACTGGTAGTCGACGTTCTGCTTCTTGCGGAAACCGTGTCCTTCGTTCTTGCCCAGCAGCCACCAAACTGGAGTCCCGTTCTGCCGCACGATCTGCACCATCTGTTCCGACTCACTGGCGGGGACCCGCGGGTCGTTCTTGCCCGCGATCACGAATAATGGCTTGGTAATGTTCCTGGCTTTGTTGTAAGGCGCAATCCGTTCAAGAAACTCACGCATCTTCGGGTCGCGCTCATCCCCGTACTCCGCACGGCGCAGGTCCTGGCGATACCCGGATGTATGCTCCAGAAACGTGACCAGATTCGACGGCCCCACCACGTCCACCGAGCAGCGGATGCGGTCGTTGTAATTCGTGGCGACGGCCAGAGTCATGAATCCTCCGTAACTGCCGCCCGTGATCATCACGCGGCTGGAATCCAGATCGGGCTGCTGCTGGATCCAATCCAGCAGCGTGCCGATATCCTCGTACGACCCCTCGCGCAAGAAGCCGTTGTCGAGCGAAAGGAAGGTCTTGCCGTATCCGGTCGAGCCCCGCACGTTGGGGAAAATCATCGCGATACCAAGCTCGTTGAGCCAGTAATCGTTGCGGCCCAGGAATCCCGGCCGGAATTGTCCCTCGGGACCGCCGTGAATATTCACGATCACCGGCCGTTTCCCGGTAAACTTCGCCGGCGGCCGGTAGAGAAAGCCGCCGATCATGCGGCTATCCCAACTCTTCCAGTGAATCAGTTCAGGCTCCGGGAGGTTGGCCGCATTGAGCCCGCCGGTTTCGCTGAATGTCCAGCGATCGACTTTCCCGGTTTCCACGTCCAGCGAGTAGACATCGGAACTGGAGCGCGCCGAAGTCAAATCGAATCCCAAGTCGCGATTATTCTTGTTCCAAGCCACGCCCGAGACGATCCCTTTGGGCAGCTTGGGCACGGGCCTTTCTTTTCTGGTCGTGGTGTCGAGCAAGTGCAGCACGCCGAACCCGTCCTCGTCGGTCACGAAAGCAATCGTCTTGCCGTTATCGGAAAGGTCGAAGTCGTCCACGTCCCAAGGAATGTTGCCGGTCAGGTAAGTCGGCTGCTTCGTGCTCAAATCGATGCAGGCCAGCCGATGAAATTCAAAATCTTTGTCAGTCGTGGTATAGATCCCTTTGCCATCCTTGCTGAACTGTCCACCTCTATAGTTCACCTTTACGTCGCCCTTCGCCGTGAGCAGCGCCTTTTCTCCCGAGTTCGCATCCATCAACCAGAGATAACTCTCTTCGGCGGAAACTTCGTTCAGGACAAGAAGCTTCTGGTTATCGGGAGACCAATCCAACGGTTCCCAGCCACCACCGTCCAGCTTGGCTAGCATGTGGTCGCTCTTCGGATCGGCTGGATCCATCACCCAAATGTCCACGTCATTGCCATCGCGCCTGGTCGAGCCGTAGGCGATCCTTTCGCCGCTCGGCGCCCAGGTCATTCCGACATTGCGCGATTTCCCGTCCGTCAACAGCGTGACGTCGCCGCTGTCTATGTCATAGCGATAGAGTTGATAAAACTCTCCGCCGCCAACATCCTTGCTGAAAACGAAGAAACCGCCTCGCTTCGGATTGAATCGGGCCGCAGTCACCGGATCGGGATAAAAGGTCAACTGGCTGCGAGCGCCGCCCGGCATCTTCACCAAATGGATTTCGGACACATCGGCAAAGCGCGTTGAGATCAGCATCTCCCGCCGCTCCGGATGCCAGCTCGCCAGGGTTGCGCCGCGGTAATTGCCGTAGCGCTCCACGCCCGCCGCGAGCGAACCTGGGATCGGAGGCACACCTTCCACCGCCAGATTTTCGTTAGGAACGATCCGATCGTTCTGCGCGCAGCACAGAGCGGCGAACAAAAGGATTGTCAACAGCCGGGCTACATGTTTGATCACAGTGGTCCTCCTGGATAATTCAACAAGCGCTCGGGAACCTCTGATTAAGTCGGTTCACGGAGCGTTTTGAAAGGGCACGGCTTCAGCCGTGCCGTCAAACACGCCAGACAAGCGGCTTTAGCCGCTGAGAGTCCCGCTTTCAATGCATCCCATATCGCCTGCGAAGACTTATTCAGAGCTTCCCTAGAGCTCGACCTCAGCGTACCACCCCTTGCTCACGATCCGGGTTTTGTAAGGTTCCGAGAGCTTTTGCAGCAGCTCGATGATCTCCGCGGCGCGTTTGCCGCTGGCCAAGCGCGGCGTGCCATAGAGCGGGCCTTCATCGTCAATGGTGATCGGAATGAGCTGGATCTTCTTCAGCTTCTCCTTGTTATAAGTCATGCGCACCATCACACTCTCCATCTCCTGCCGTGAGTCCCGGCGGTCAAAGACGGAGACATTCGTTGGCCGCTCTATCTCGGGGTCGCGCTGGTGAATGAGATCGATGGGGATCTTCTCCGGAGTGCGGTACTGGTAAATGAAATTGCCCAGACTGTAGAAGATGGGTTTGCCCTGGTAGATCTCAATGCCGCGCAGGACGTGCGGGCCAGTGCCGATGACCATGTCGGCGCCGGCTTCCACTGCCCGGCGATAGATGATCGAATCATTGGGCGGCGTTATGTCGGGGTAGCCGTGCGAGCGGTCGTGGCTCAGGTCGTGAATGTGATAGGTGACCATGACGACGTTGTTGTGCCGCTTGGCCAGGACAACGTCGTCCTCCATGGTCTTCACATCACTCTCCAGCGGTCCCTCGAGAGATTCGACCTGGCCATCGGGTCTCCGCACCAATATGACGGCGGGGTCAATCGTGGCCAGCGATGGGCCGCTGGGATTGGCCGTCCTTTTGGGATACCAGTAGCGCAGGTAGGAGAGCAGCGCAAACTCGGTTGTCTGGTTCTGGACTTTCTTGACGGCCGGGGCGTGCGCCTCGGCGAGGGTGAGTCCGCCGCCCGCATGTTTGATGCTGGTGTGGTCGAGGATCTTGAGGCAGTCGGAGAGGCCCTCGGGCCCGTAGTCCAGCGAATGGTTGTTGGCCAGGCTGACCAGGTTGATGCCGGTGTTGGCGATCTCCCAGGCAAATTCGCGATTCGCGCCGAAGTTATAGAACGGACGCTGCAACTCCGGATGCTCGTTCAGCGACATCTCCAGGTTGCCAAAAGCGATATCGGCTTCGCGCATCAGGCGGAAGAGATTCTGGTGGTCGGGTTCGGGCAGTTCGCTGATCTTCTCGTTAAAGATCATGTCACCGACGGCGGTGACGATGATGTCTCCCGGCTCTTCCTTCAACATCTCGGAGATGCGGTCGTCCCAATTGACGTTCTCGGGCGGTTCCGGCGCCTTGAGCCGCCGGTTGTACACCGACTTGCTCTGGTCCCAGGAGAGGCGCTGCTTCGGTTGCGCACCGGCTCCCTCGGATTGTGCGAAGGCGGGAAACGCCCACACTGCAGTCAGCGCGATAATCGAGAATGACCTGCGGAGACTAAGCATGAGAACTCCTTCTGGCGGCCCGGTGCTGCATTCCGGCCGCAATGCAGACTCTTCAGCCGGAACTTCCTTTTTGACCCCTAAGACCGCCTCATTGTACGCCAACCTCGCTTGTACGCGACACGGTGAAACGATTTTTGCCGAAGCACGCTCAACCATCCGCCAAGACCGATTCCGCTGCCCAACCGATCGCCATCTATCTACTCTCTAAGAACCTGTCAGAAACTCACGCTTTGAAGGGGACGGACTTCAGCCCGTCCGTTGAGGCCACAAAACGAAGCGGCTTCCAGCCGCTGAGGGAACGGGTTCGCAAGTCGTGCCGCCCCTCGGGGGCTGAAGCCCCTATCATTTTGCGTTCGTACGTACGGGCTGAAGCCCGTACCTTTCAAAACCCAACAGTTTTTGGACAAATTCTAACCCATCCGTGGAGGAAACCGTGCGACCCCACGATCTGAACAACTACTTATACTTAAGCGTGATGGGCGTACAATGAAAACGTTTTTGAACTCAAGAAGAGAATTCCGGTTTGAGGAGGTTCTTTTGACTTTACCGCGCTCTTTTGTCGCATCTCTCGCAATAATCACCATCGCTCATCTCACGTTTGCGCAATCGGATAAGGCCCCAGCTGCCGAAACTTCCCGCCTAGCCGGCTATTCGTCGCAATCCTCCCAGACCGAGCGCGGCTGGGAAAAGAAATTCCAAGCCGGCGTCGTTCCGGAGAACTTGCGTCAGAACATGCAGCGTCTCGCTGCGCGTCCGCACCACGTGGGCTCTCCCTACGACAAGGACAATGCGGACTGGATCCTCTCCAAGTTCAAAGAATGGGGATTGGACGCGCACATTGAAACCTTCCAGGTGCTTTTTCCGACGCCCAAAGAGCGCATCGTCGAAATGATCGAGCCCACCAAGTTCCGCGCCAAGTTGCAGGAACCTGCTGTCCCTGGCGATCCGACCTCCAATCAAACGGCCGAGCAGTTGCCGACCTATAACGCGTATTCCATCGACGGAGACGTGACCGCGCCGCTGATATATGTCAACTACGGCAACCGCGAAGATTACGAACAACTCGACCGCCTGGGAATTTCGGTCAAGGGCGCGATCGTCATCGCGCGCTACGGCGAAGGCTGGCGCGGCATCAAGCCCAAAGTTGCCGGCGAGCATGGGGCGATCGGATGCATCATTTATTCCGATCCCAAGGACGATGGCTTCTTCCAGGGCGACGACTATCCCAAGGGCGGGTGGCGTTCGCGCGATGGCGTGCAACGCGGCAGCGTCATGGATACAGACTACCCCGGCGATCCTCTCACCCCCGGAGTCGGCGCCACCGCCGACGCCAAGCGGCTCGACATTAAAGACGCGAAAACTATCACCAAGATTCCCGTGCTGCCGATTTCCTGGGGCGATGCGCTGCCACTGCTTTCCGCCTTGCAGGGGCCGGTTGCGCCGGAGGAGTGGCGAGGGGCCTTGCCCATCACCTACCATGTGGGCCCTGGCCCCGCGAAAGTTCATCTGAAAGTCGCTTCCAACTGGGACCTGAAGCCGGTCAACGACGTGATTGCCACCCTGCGCGGATCGGATGCGCCCGGCGAGTGGGTGATCCGGGGAAATCACTACGATGCCTGGGTCAATGGCGCCGACGACCCCATCTCGGGGATGGTAACGGTTTTGGAAGAAGCTCGCGCGCTCGGCGAACTGCATAAACAAGGATGGAACCCGAAGCGGACGGTCATTTTCTGCGCCTGGGACGGCGAAGAGCCTGGCCTCCTGGGCTCGACCGAGTGGGTCGAAACCCATCGCGACGAACTTCAGAAACGGGCCGTTGCTTACATCAATTCCGACAGCAATGGCAGGGGCTTCTTCCACGCCGGTGGTTCGCACGATTTGCAACACCTTATTAACGATGTAGCTCGTGACATTCAAGATCCGGAGAAACTCATCTCCGTGCAACAACGAACGCGTCTGCTGCGGATTGCCGAGGCACACAATGCCGAGGAGCGCGCCGAGATCAGAAAGAGCGATGATTTGCAGATCCACGCGCTGGGAGACGGTTCGGACTACACGGCCTTTATCGACCATGCCGGCGTTTCCGCTCTCAACATCGGCTACGGCGGCGAGGACGATGGCGACGCCTATCATTCCATCTACGACGATTTTTACTGGTACACCAGGTTTGAGGACACCGATTTCTCGTACGGCCGCGCTTTAGCACAAACCGGCGGAACCGCGGTCATGCGGCTGGCGGATGCCGACGTGCTCCCCTACGAGTACAACGCCGAGGCGGAGACCATCGAACGGTACGTGAAAGACCTGGAGAAGCTGCTCAAAGACAAGCAGGAGGAAATCGCCGAGCGCAATCTGGAACTGAAGGAAGGCGTGTTCACGGCAACGGCAGACCCTCACAAGACCTTTGTTCCTCCTCCCGTGAAGCCGGTCCCACCCTTCATGAATTTTGCGCCGTTGAAGAACGGAGCTGAGGCGATCAAGAAGAGCGCGGAACGATACCAGTCGGCGTTTGCCAAATGGCAGACGGGCGGAGCCGAACTTCCGGCCCAGACCGCCGCAGCTTTGAATGCGGAGTTGATGCAGATTCAGAGGACATTTCTAACCGAGAAGGGCTTGCCGGAGCGCCCGTGGTTCAAGCATCAGGTCTATGCTCCCGGCGCGTACACCGGTTACGGAGCCAAGCCGATGGCGGCGGTGCGTGAATACATGGACCAGGAAAAATGGCAGGAAGCGGACGCCCAAGTCCCCATGGTTGGCCAGGTGCTGGAAAACGTCGCCGCCGCGATTGGCAAGGTCGCGGACGATCTGGAGAAAGCGGTGGAGCAGGGGCGGTAAACGCTGGCGCAGCTCAGGGACCGCCGCGGCGTCGCAATCCAGCCTTCCAAGACCGCCAGCCGGGTTGTGGCGCCTAACCATCCGTGCATTTTCCGCAAATGGCGTTGACTTTTCAACCTCGGTCTCTGCCAAACTTTCACCGCCTGAAGAATTAGGGTTGAGCACGCTATGTGCCACCAATGCGATTGTCGCTTTCGAACCCAGCCGTTCCATCTGCGTCCCTTCCTCGTCAATGCGGGTAAGCTGGGAGCTGGCTTGTGATGTCATTCCCTGGTAAGAACTCGGCAGGCGGAAATTGCGGGGACGGAGGTTCGCAAGGCGTCCGTTCCCGCAGTGCTATGCCACCGCGCGGAGGAAATTGCGAAAGTTCGCGGCGGCCAGACCTGGAAGCCGAATAAGGGCCCCCAGCAAGTGCAGGAAATTGAAGCGCCAACTCCACAATCCACCGCTTCTCCGCCACCGACCGCCGCACCCGCACCACGCTTGCTTTCATGCCCCTTATCGTTGCAATCCTTCAGAAACATGTCTAGTGGGGAACACCGGACGCTTACGGAAAAAGGGACGGTAGCGTTTTCGAGAATGCCGATTCTGCGGCGATTTGGTTGCCTAGAGGGGTTCAGGGTGGCTGCGGTGTTACACATGTTGAATACAGCTTTTATGAACACGTCGGCGACGGTATACGGGAACAAGGGGAACTGTATTGCAGTTTCTCTTATTGAACAGTTTTGGACACTCGCTGCAAATGCCCAATTGCCCGTAACTTTATGATTGCGTTGGTTGCGGGGGTGGATTTGAACCATCGACCTTTGGGTTATGAGCCCAACAGGACAATGCTAACCCGTTGTAATTTCAATGGGGTTAGCGGCCGCGAAGCCCAAAAAATAGCCCTCAGACCGCGAGTTTTGGTGCCAACTTGGTGCCAAGTTCAAGATTCACAAATCCAAGCTTGCCGGGGGTTGCCTCACAACTTCCCACCTTGGGCGACAATCAAGAAGCTATCGGGCGCAAGGCGTAGCGGCGTAGCCGCGCTTATGTGGGCCTCCTATTGATGTGTAACAGTGGTCAGTTCAGCGCGCTTGATGTCGTCTAGTAGTCGTTTCAGGTCAGCATGATCGCGAAGGTATTCAGGTATGGCGCGTCGCAGTTCCTCATAAACTTCTCGAAACGATTGTGCTTGATCTCGCGGTGCAACCCATCTGCGGATATAGCTGATCATCCGGCTGCCGAAAATGTGCAGTGGGTGAAGCGTCGCGGTCTTTGAGCCTCCCATTTGCGCTCGTAGAATCTTTAGCGCGTCTTGTTGGAGGCTATCTGCTGCGGCGGGTGCCTCAACGGCCTTCTTCAACAACAAATGCGCGGTTGCGGTGTCCACCTGGTCGTTGTAAGGCATTAGAGCAGCTGCTTGTTTCAGATGGTTCTCTGCCAAATCCATTTCTGAGCCATATTCAATCTCGTATGAGGCGTATTGAAGCCAGTAGTGGCCATCATCTCTGTATAAAGACCTGATCTCGTCATAAATGTTGCGAACGAGATCAGGCCGCTGAAGAAAGAGTGAGTGCAAGCGGCGATGGTTGATCGCATCGCGGTAAACCCGAAACGCTCGACTTAATCGTCGTTCGCGTCCCACCGCGGGCAATACTGCCGACAACGTTGTCAGGAATGCGACCATGCCTTGGGCCAGCAATTCTCGTGGAACCGCCTCCAGAATAAAATGGGCGATTGCGGGATGGCGAATGAAATACTTGGGCGGGTCCGCTTCGTTTGAAATCAGTATGCCCGCCAGACTCTTTTCGGCGAGTGCCATCGTCTCAATGGGAGGCAATCCCATAGCGGTTATCATCTGCTGAAGCGTGAGTCCGTACTCCCCATCAGAGGCTATAGCAGCGAGAACATATAGAAGGCGGGCCTCAGCCGGAGTAACTGATGCGAACTCGTCTCGAATGATATCGTCGAAACCTCGCCCACGCTAGAGTTGCCGATTCGACCCAACTCAGAAACCGAATCGAGAACCCCTGCAGGCTGGGAGCCTTTCGATCCAACGGACCGATCCCTCCCATGGCTTGGGAGAACCTCAAAGCGGCAATCTTCCCGGCTCTCTTCTTGTTAGTCTCCTTGGTAGAACTTCGATATCGCTTGCCGCGCCATTTGAAGTCGTACCGGTAAAATCTCGAATCCCTCTTCTTATAGAGTTCCACGAGTTTCCTCCATTGCAGCCCGCACGGAAGGCGCTCGTGTGTTCCCTCTGACGAACTCAGGCAAAACAAGAAGATCCTAGCTCACGAAGGCTCAGATGGCTACTTCGCCGAGGAGGAAGTTGGGTTGAAACCTGGAGGCTCATAAATGATCGATCAAGTGCGCGATCTACCGGAACAGTCATTCCACTGGGTGAACTGTAACCTCACGCGCCTTCCGTATTCACCTTGCCCTCATCTCGAAACCCGCTGGCCCGTGGAATTTGTCGATGAGTGAAATGGCGATATTACGCCAGCTAGCGGGCTGGCACGGCCCGTCGTCAAGTCAACAAAAGCTGCATCCGACCCGCGCGCGGGATTCCCGCAGTCAGGAATCCCTTGGGAGCGGGGCGGCTTACTTTGCGCTTTCCTCCGGGAGCAGACCTCGGTACTTGAGCATGGGCTCTATGGTGGGCTCTCCGCCTAGCCACGCTGCGTACATTTTGCCGAGTTCTTCGGTGTTGCCGCGGGAGAGGACCATCTGGCGGAAGCGGTCGCCATTGGCGCGCGTCATGCCGCCGTGATCTTCGAACCACTGGTAGGCAGCGTCGTCGAGCATCTCGCTCCACAAATAAGCGTAGTAGCCGGCCGCGTAGCCGCTCATCCAAATGTGCGCAAAATAGCTGGAGCGATAGCGGGACGGCACAGCGCTCAATAGAAGATGCTTCTTGTTGAGCGCTTCGACTTCAAATTGGTCGGGGTTTTGAAGCGGCGCGCTGGCGGACAGGGTATGCCACTGCATATCGAGCTGGGCGGCTGCGACCACCTCGGTGAGCGCATAGCCGCCGTTGAACTTCTCCGACTTCTTGATCTTGGCGACCAGTTCGGCCGGCATAGGCGCGCCCGTCTGGTAGTGCTTAGCATAGTGATCGAAAACGGCCGGATAGAGTGCCCAATGTTCGTTGAACTGCGATGGGAACTCGACGAAGTCGCGCGCCACCTGCGGGCCGGAAAGAGCCGGATACACGGTGTTGGCGAACATGCCGTGCAAGGCGTGCCCGAACTCGTGGAACATGGTGGTTACGTCGTCGAAGCTGACGAGCGCCGGCTGGCCAGGTGCGGGCTTGCTGAAATTGGCGACGTTGAACACCACCGGCATGAGGCCGAGTAATTTCGATTCGTTCACAAAAACGTCCATCCACGCGCCGCCGTTCTTGTTGTCGCGCTTAAAGTAGTCGCAGTACCAAAGCGCGAGCGGCTTGCCGTCGGCATCGAAAACTTCAAACACGCGCACGTCCGGATGGTAGACGGGAATATCGGTGCGCTCTTTGAAGGTGATCCCGTAGAGCTGATTGGCCGCATAAAACACACCGTTCTGCAAGACATTGTTCAGCTCAAAGTAGGGTTTGATTGCCTCTTCGTCGAGGTCGTACTTGGCTTTGCGAACCTGCTCGGCATAGAAGTTCCAATCCCAGGGTCGGAGCTGGAAGCCGCCTTTTTGGGCGTCGATTACGGCCTGAATATCTTTGGCCTCGGCATCGGCCTTGGCGGTGGATCCGGGCACGAGCGCATCCATAAACTTCAGCGCCGCCTCCGGATTTTTCGCCATCTGATCTTCCAGCCTCCAGGCCGCATAGTTGGGGAAGCCGAGCAGCTTTGCCTTTTGGGCGCGCAACTGCGCGATCCGGGCAATGGTGTCGCGCGTATCGTTGGCTCCGCCGCGTTCGGCGCGATTCCAGGAGTTCTCAAAAATGGTCTGGCGCGTGGATCGCTGGCTCAGCGAGACCAGATCGGGCTGCTGCGTGGTGTTCTGCAAGGGGATGACGTATCCATCGACATTGCGTTCTTTGGCCGCTTGCGCGGCGGCATCCAAGCTCTTCTGGCTCACGCCCGCCAGCGCGTTTTTATCCGTTGTGATGAAGGCCCCGTCTTTGGTTGCGGCCAGCAGCTTGGTATTGAACGCGTTCGAGAGCGTGGACTCTTCTTCGTTCAGCTTCTTGAGTTCGGCTTTGTCGACGTCGGAGAGTTTGGCGCCGGCGTGCAGAAACTGATCGTAGTAGAACTGCACCAGACGCAAAGCTTCGGCGTCCAGGCCGAGGGAGTCGCGCTGCTTATAGATGGCGTCAACCCGCTGGAACAGCTTGGTGTCGAGGAAAATCGCGTCCTGATGCGCGGCCAGCTTGGGCGCTTCAATTTCCTGAACTTTTTGCAACTCGGGACTGAGGTTAGCGCCGGTGACGCCGCCAAAGACCTGCATCACTCGGTTGAAGAGCTGGCCGGATTTCTCCATCGCCACGATCGTGTTCTCAAAGGTTGGAGGGGCTGGATTATCGGCAATCGCCCGCACTTCCGCGCGCTGCTGCGCCATGCCCGCTTCAATGGCGGGCTGGTAATCGCTGTCTTTGATCTTGTCGAAGGGCGGGGCCTGAAACGGCAAGGGACTCGCCGCATAAAAGGGATTGGTTGGACCGAATTCGTTATTGGCGGCCAAGGCTGTAACAGTAGTGAGCGCCATCATCAAGATAGCAGTAATGATAACCCCCATCTGTAAAAGTACGGTCTTTCGCGCACACTTCATGGTCTCGCTCATATTCCTCGTTTCCGACTCGTTTCTTGAAGAGTTGAACCGCCCAAGGGGCCCGTCAGGTTCTTCGGTCTGGTTTGGACGAACAATCGCAATCAGCCATCGGCATACGATTCCGGCCCCGCTGGTTACGACTCACGATTGTAAAGGACGTGCCACAAACTTTGAAGTGAGCAAGGGGCGTTTTCGGCGTGCAGTGGAGCCGCGACACGATGGTTGATGCAAACGGGCGTGGGTGTTGAAAAAGGAACCAAACAAGTAATTTCAGCGAATTTCAACGCCTGCGGCGAACGAAGATTCAATGGCTTACAAGCGAATTTCGTCTTTAAAATTCCCTGAAAAGAGTTTTTCAACAGCCACGCCTGATTTCAACACTTAGTTTGATCTACCAAAGGTGTTGTTGTTTTTTTGAAAAGGAGGCTGGCTACTTCTTCGCCGACTCCTGCAGCAACTCGATGAGATAGTTCTTCCAAACGGCTGCTTCGGTGTGGGTGCCGTGGCCGTAGGTCTCCAGCGAGGCTGGAATCAGGATGAAACGCGCGTGCGGCATCCGGGTGACCAGCTTCTGGGCGATCTCCAGTTCCGGCGGGTTGATGAAGTCGTCGGCGGAGTTGATCCACAGGACCGGAGCGGTAATGGTGTTGAGCTTCGGCTCAGGGTTATATTCGCGAGACGCGTTGACGTAATAGAGAAAGTCGTTGGCGTCGGTGCGGGCGACAATTGCGTTGACGGTGCGGTTTACGTAATCCTCGGCCTGCTGGCGCGTCGGAAAGTCCTTCTGCATTTGCTGCGGCGCAGAGCCAGCGATGATGAGGAAGTCGGCGACTCCGCGAAGTCCTTCGACGGGTTCATGGGTGTAGTTGCCGTTGTCCCATGCGGGATCGTCGCGGATCGACTGCATGCTCATGTAGCGCCACATACGGTTGCGGCCGGCGATCTCGATGGGCAGGCAGGCGAAAGGCGCCAGGGCGTCGGCAAACTGCGGGTACGTCTCGCCCCAAACGAAAGACTGCATGCAGCCCATCGAGGTGCCGAGGATGAGGCGGAGATGGTCGACGTGCAATCCGTCGACCAGCATCTCGTGCTGCAAACGGACCATGTCATCGTAGGTGTACTGTGGGAACTTCGTGCGGAGCCCGTCGGACGGCTTGCTGGACTCGCCGTGGCCGATGTCGTCGGGGAGAACGATGAAGTACCTGGTGATGTCGAGCGGCTGGCCGGGGCCGAAGAGAACGTCGGAGAAGACGGGGTTGAGTAGTGAGTGGGCGTTGCCTCCGGTACCGTGCAGTAACAGTACAACATTGTCAGCGTGGCCCTCGGCGTCGCGGTGCAGCGTACCGAGCGTCAGGTAGTGTAGGTGCAGGTCGGGGAGCGTCTCACCAGTGCCGAAGCGGAAGTCATGAATCTCGAAGCTTCCGTTCTCGATGGGCCAGTGAGTCGACGGGTACTGCGGCTTCGGGGCTTGGGCGCCAGCTGTCACGGCGAAGGCAAAAAGGAGAAAGCAGGCACGTTGCAGCACGAAGTCCTCCTGGGTTAGTTGCACCATGTTACGACAGAAACAGAATCGATGATATTCAACAAAGCCTGGAAGGTCACTGAGGTCTATTCCCAGGGCAATCGCATTTCAAAACATCTCCAGCAGTCTGTAGAGGAATTCGTCGTCCCAGCCTGCGCGTTTGAATTTTCCGCGCAGCGAGCCTTTGGATCCTTCCTGTTGCATGGCGTTGATGACCATGTGGCGCAGCACGGCCAGGTTCTGCGGCCCGTGGCCCATTCGCGTTCTATCCTGGTCTTCGTTCATGACCACATCCAGGCGCCAATGCAGGCTGTTTTCTACGCCCCAGTGTTGGCGGACAACCGCGTTGAACCGTTCCGGCGAGAGGACTCGACTGAGCAGATAGTGGGCCGTTTCGGTCGTGGTTTTCTCCGCCGTTTCACGCACTCGAACTACCTTGCCGACCGCCTGCAAGCCCGGCCATTGGTGCTGTTTCCTCAGCCAGTCGATCTCAGTGGACACCGTCGCCGTGCGGGTTTCGATGCGTCCATGATCGGCTTCGACAAGCGGCGCGGACGTTGTGGCCTCGCATGCCGGGTCGTCAAGAAGCAGCATCACATCGTCATACAGCGTGCCCTGATTGCCTTTCAGCGCCAGCGCATAATCGCCGCCCTGGTCCACGATCTGCTGCGCAATCGTTCGTTGGCAATTGAGTGCATCGGCGGTCACGATGGTGCCTTTCAACGCCAGCATCCTGAGCAACTTCGGCACCGCAGTGATCTCGTTCGACTTGGCGTCGGTGGCGATCTGCGCCATCACCAGACGTTGCTCCGAGCCCCAGGCGCTGACCATGTGCAAGGCCGACTTGCCGCTGGCGCGATCAAACGAGCGGCGCAAAACCTTGCCATCGATCGCCACGACGCCCTGCAACGGCTCGGAGAACTGGGCCATAAACCGCTGAAAGGAATCGCGAAACTGATCCGGGTCGAGATTGCGAAACAGACGGCTGAAGGTGTCGTGGCTGGGAAGACCATTGGCCAGCGTGAGAAAGCTGCGCAGAAACGGCTCCTTGGCCTCGGCAAACCATGCCATGTCCACCGCGCCCTGACCGCCGCACAGCACGCAGCAGAGCGCAATCATCAACAGCTCATGGAAGTCATGCAGAGCGGCATTGCCACAGCGCGGATCCTCCAACCCTTCCCAACAGGAAGCAAATTGTTCCAGCGTTTCTTCGCAGGACATGAAGTTTCCCCTACAAAAAAACTCAGGCACTGAAGCAAAGTACCGGGAGTAGCAACCATGGTTCAAAGCATTCTCAAATGCGATTGCCCTGGGTGAACAGGACATTATTTACGACGCGGCGACTGACGAATCGAACCCGCATCCCAAGGTGGCATTCGCCAGCGGCGGAAAAGTCGTTAAGGTGTTCGATGAAACGCAAATGGCCAGCGGCGGCCCTGTTCGTTACCTAGCGGGCTGTCAGTTCGATGCAACAAAGGGTCGGAAGGCGGTAGCTCTGGCTTTTTCAATTGCCTTTGACGGGTCAGGCTCGTTCTTCAACATCGTTATGTGGCAATCCGGTGATTACCGAGTTGTGTTCAGCCCTCACGGTTTTCAAAGTCAATTGGTGCTCAGGAGAGGCAGCGTGGCATGATGGACAAGTGACGGGATGGGCGAGTGTATCTGGTGTCCTCAGCATTACGAAATCACAAGCTACGTATGGCGCAAAGGACTGTATGTGAGAACGACCATTCGCAAATTGAAGAACTCATATGACCCAGCGGTTATATCCGGCATGCCCCTGCGTCTTGCAAATGCAATCGAAAGGAATTAACGAAGAGGCGCACCAACGTAACTGTTGCAATATCGCGATTACACTCAAAACCCCCGGTCGCCGGGTCGCTGAGCGCTGTCCCTGATTTCGCCGTTCCAGGGAGTCGAACTGAAACCGTTCATTGCGATCCCAGTTCTGTCTTGCCTAGCGCCTTCTGAATCGCCTTATCCGCTAGGGACGCCATGATCTTATACCCAGCATGAGTCGGGTGCAGCCCATCGTCAGCCAGAGCGCGCTTCAGCATGCCGCGCTCGTCTACTAGGGAGCTGAAGTAGTCGAGATACACGAAGCGGTTCTTGGCGCAGTAGTCTTTAAGCCACTTGTTCAGCGCCAAGATTCTATCGCGCGGACGCAGCGCAAAGGACTCCTCAGCGTCGTGCGTGTAGTTGTGCACGGGGAGGACGGACGCAAAGACCATCCGGATGCGGTGCGCGCGCGCCAACTCGGCCATGGAAGCGTAGTTGGCCTCGATGTCCTCGTTAAACGTGTGCCCAGTGACGCCGGCGATGTCGTTGGTTCCCGCGAGCACGACTACCACTTTAGGGTGCAGATCAATCACATCCTGGCGGAAACGCACGAGCATCTCGGGCGTGGTCTGCCCATCGATGCCGCGGTTGATATAAGGCTTGCCAGGAAAATAGTCTGGTAACTTCCAGTAGTCGGTGATGGAGTCGCCAAGAAATACGACTCGGTTTTCGCCCGACGCCGGCGGCGCGAGCGCGGCGTCGGCCTCCCGATAGCGTGCCAGTTGCCCGAAATCGTCCGTGTAGATTGAAATCCGCGACGCCCGGTACTGATCCAGCCCGCCGAAGCCAGTGGAAGGGATGGAAGGAGCAAGCTGTTGGGCCAGGGCTGGAAGGGAGAGAAGGATTGCAAATAGCGGTTTCGATAAGGTGCGGATGATCAGCTGCAGGCTCATGTTCTCCTCGGAAAACAGGATAACCTAGCGTAGTACATCATGTATTGACGTTCATCCGGAGCGCTCAAGCACCCAGCTACACGAATGGGGCATCGCTCCCGCCCAAGGACAGTGTTACGGGTTTGCTCCCCACCCGATGCTGTCCGGGAGGGTCGAGATAGAGCACACCATCATCATGCCAATCGGTACTTGGCAGTCCATTTGTGCCCAAACGCTTGACTCTGGGGCCCTGCCCACAGTCGGTCGTTGGCGAAATATCCCCATTACACTCACTGACCAAGGTGGGTCATTTCTCAAAGAGTGAAATTGCCTGATTGCGACAGTTGAGCGTTTTCAAGGCGGAACGGCGCTCCTCCGACGAGCAGGGTTTGCACCTCTAGCGCTGTGCCTTCCATGATGTGTCGTCTTCGGTTACAAACGTCCGATGGTGACGCGAGTTGAGGTGGCAGCCCGCACTCGCAGTTTGACGTCGTGGCTCTCGCCGGCCTGGATCTGTAATGTCGACAGCGTTACGCCGTTCACCGACATACGATAGCTTCCCGCCGGCAGCCCTTGCAGGTGGAGCGTGGAGTCATGCTGGCCGCCGCCGCGATTTTCCAGTTGGAAGTCGATCTGGCGCAACGAATCGTCGAAGGCCACCACTTGGTCCTTGGCGAAACCGTCGCGGTCGAGAGTTATCTGCACGCGAGATGCGCCGCGCACAATGTAGAAGCGGGTTCGGAGGCCGTCCTTCGGCACCACCCGCACTGAACCGCCGGAACGCTCTAAGTCGCCGCCGTAGGCAATCAGGCCGAACAACGGATCGTCAGAGACGACGGTGGCGGCCGTCCGTAGGGCGCCGCTGAAACCGAGGTCGATCTCGCCGTCGTACCACCATGCCCCATGCACCTGCTTGTTGCCGAGCCACGCGCGGCCCAGCGCGGCGGGCTCAAAGCCTCCGCTAGCGCCGCCGTCGTTGGCTTGGCCGGGGTACCAGTAACCGTAGTTCGATTCCGGTGTGCCGGAGTTAAGCAGCGCCCACGAGCTGAGGTAAGACGCATAACCCAGCCGCAGATAGGGAATGGGGTCCTTGGCGAAGTTAAGGGCGTAATCCTCCACTGCCCATCCACCCATCTGCGCCATATAGCTAAGCGTGTAACTTGCCCCGGCATTGCCCCGGAAGTCGCTTCCGAGATAGTAGTAAGCCGGCTCCTGGCCACGGCAAGAGAGGTTCAGGCGCATCTGTTCCACCAGAAACGCTTCCGCATCTTTCTCTTTCACTGCGGCGCGGAAGCCGTCCGCTTTGACTTCAAGAAGCCGTTCGATAGAGTACTTTGCCAGGGCCTCCGTCGACTCAAACCCGGTGGAATCGAAGGAATACTCGGAACCCCACAGGTTGGGTTTCTGGTTGATGAAAGTCTCTGCCTTATGCTCCCATTTATCGCGCAACTTGCTGGCTTGGTCCTGTCTTTCGTTTTCTTCCAGCGCGCGGACCAATGCCGGTATTACCAACTCGTTGTAAGTCCCGGTAGAATACGGCGGCCAGTCGCCCAAATGCTCAGGGTAGGTATAGAGGGCCATGGCAGTGCCGTACGCGCGCTGCAGATAACCGTCCTTGTCCAGATAGTGCACCATCTGGGGATAACTCTTGGCCACACGATACATGTTGTAATACATCAGGATTACGTGAGGGTAGTCGTAGATGCGCCAGAGGTGCCGCTTACCGGAGCTGTCGTCTTTCGGACTGTCGCGCAGTTCTTTCCAGTTGGGAATTCCGTAGACTCCAAAGGGAAACGGCTCTTTCTCGGTCTGCTGCAGGCCTCCCCAGACATATTTACGGATGTAGGCCTCCACCGAATCGATTTCGCCCTGGTCCGGATAGACGATGTTCTTGCCAGCGATGAATGCCGGCTTGCCCAACTCGGTATCGTCGCAAGCCACCATATAGGGACTGAGACTGTCGCCATCAAGATCGTCGGGGCTGCGCAGGACGTGGTTTTTCATGTCCCACTGCGAATATAGTGTGTCGTACCATCGGTTGGGGTCTTTCCACTGGCCGGTCGTCACCAAGAAATGCGCCCGCTTCTTATATAGGGTCTCGAGCGGTTCGGTCACGAAAAACTCCAGCGAGAGATACTCGTTGCCGCCATACTTCACCATGAGGATGTTCTCGCCTAGCTGGGAGAACTTCACCTCGTAGATGTGTGTATCTTTGGCCTGTGCGCGCAGTTCCCGCACCACCGTTTTAGCGGGGAACTCGGGCGCCACTTCGGCGATCTTGTTGTGGGTGCGCAAGGTGAAGCGAGCGGTCAGGTCGGTGGGAATGGTCATGCCGGGCACCACGTTCACGTCGAATCCGCCCTCCTGGTACAGCACGTCGCGCACCGAATCGTAATCCTTGGCCCAACGGAACCGATAGGAATAGGTGCTGGTGTCCCCCAGGTTGCCTTTCGGGGCCAGTATTAGGTTGGTGAAAGGTTGCCGCCACTTGCCGCCCCGCGCGACTACTTCGGGACCGGCCACGGCTGCATGAATGTAGGCCGTAAAGGCGCCTCTGCCGCGGCCTGGACCAGCCGTTCGCTGGTCGAAATACTCAAAGCCGCTGCTTTTTTGCGGCACCATCACCAAGAACGGACCGATGCCGTTGGTGCGTTGCCAGAAAATGTATGAGCCTCCGCCCCCGATGAAGGCGTGCCGAATCAGCCGCTTGGTGTAAGTGTCCACCTTGTCGGCGTTGTACTGTGTGTTGAACGGCAGCGGTAATCCGAGATCGCCGATTTCGAGTTGCCGATTGGACGTGTTGCGAATTGCGATGGTCCACACCATCGCGTCGCCGTCGAGTTGGAAGGTTTCCGCTGCTCCAATCTCAGGCGCATCTTCCACTCGCTTGCCCATGGCGATGGTCGGCACCGCGCGTCCGACATGGAATACCACACGCGATCCGGAAGAGGCAGCGGCATCCAGTTCGGCATCCGAGATCTGTTTCCATTCCGTTGCGCCCGCCGCCCGGTAGCGCAACACCAGATCGCCGGCCGATCTTCCCGGCAGCAAGTAGTCCGTGTCGAAAACATCCTGCACATGCTTCAAACTGGTAATGCCCATATGCGAATAGCCGATCCGAAATTGATCGTTGGTAAGAATCTGCGCGGGCAAGGGCGGCAGCGGACAGGAGGAGAAGGCCAAGAAAAGCGCGTATGGAAATGCCTTTGATAGTTTAAGCCGGAATCTCCTTTTTGCTTCAAAAACGGCACTGATCATACATCCCGCTGTTCGCCGATAGTGTGAAACAATTTTCATATGTACCGCCCCCTAATGCTCCGAGATCCGAACCCGCCCCGCCGAAATTGTCCGATATTCCGCAACTTTTGCAACACCTCTCCTTACGCAAACCTGCTGTAAACCGATTCGTATGGCGAGTTCACCCGTCTTCTCTCTAAGAATCCATCGCATCGAGCGCACATGCCCAATCGTAGCTCAATGCCCACAAAATGCCACGACGGTTGGCGTAACATCTCGATTACACTCAAAACCCCGGTCGCCGGGTCAATGAGCGAAATTGCCTGTGGCTGTTGAAAAAGGAACTAAGGCAGTAATTTCAGTGAATTTCAGCGTCTACGGCGAACGGACATTCAATGACTTACGAGCGAATTTCGTTGGTGAAATTCCCCGAAACGAGTTTTTCAACAGCTACGCCTGTTATCAACAATTACTTCCGAGTAGCTCGTCACTCGCCCGTAATCGGCGGCGAGCGCCAATGGTGCGAGCATAACTTCCAGAGGTTTCAGCTATCGATTGAAGCCCACCTAGCAACCCGGCGGTCGTGCTACGCTCTTTGGTAGGCTACCTATCCCAAGCCGCAGCTACTTTGGAGCATTGCACATGAGATTCTCACTTAGATTCTTGCCCCGGAACGTCGCCGCATACGTACTCTTAGCCCTCGCCCCTCTTACCGCCTTCGTGCAGGATGCACCCGCGCAAGAAGCGCACGGCATCGCTGTGGCCAACATGGATCCATCGGTCAAGCCGGGCGACGATTTCTACGCATATGCCAACAGTAGTTGGATCAAGCGCACCGAAATTCCGCCGGATCGCGCTGGTGTGGGCGTTTTTACCGCGCTGTCCGACCTGAGCAACAAGAACACTGCCGCGCTGATTGAAGAAATTGCCAAATCCAACCCACCCGCCGGATCGGGTACGCACAAGGTCGCCGACCTCTACAACTCCTACATGGACGAAGCTACCATCGAGAAAAAAGACCTCGGGCCCTTGCGCCCGCACCTCGACGCTATCGCTGCTATGCGCGATAAACGCGAGCTGGCCCGCGCGTTGGGTGAGACCCTTCGCGCGGACGTTGACGCCCTCAATAACACCAACTTTCATACCGCGAATCTTTTTGGACTCTGGGTCGCTCCAGGCTTCAACGATTCGGAACACTATACGGCCTACCTGCTACAAGGTGGACTACAACTGCCGGATCGCGAATACTACCTCGCCGACAGCGAGCGCATGCGCAACATTCGTGCCAACTACCAGGCGCATATATCCGTCATCCTTAAACTCGCTGGATTCTCGGATACTGACGCCCGTGCCACCCGCATTGTTGAACTAGAGCACGCGATTGCGCGAACCCATCGCAGCCTGGCGGACAACGAGGACATTCACAAGGCCAACAATACTTGGACCCAGGCGGACTTTGCGGCCAAAGCGTCCGGGCTCGATTGGACCGAGTACTTTCACGGGGCCGGGATCAGCCAGCAAGCCAGCTTCATTGTCTGGCAGCCCGAGGCCTTTACCGGCGAGTCCGCTTTGGTGGCCTCCACTCCCCTCAACACATGGAAGGATTGGTTGGTGTTTCATCTGATCGAGGCCTATGCCGGAGTGCTCCCAAAAGCGCTGGCCGAAGAACACTTTGCATTTTTCGGCAAGAAACTTTACGGCACGCCGCAACAGCGTCCCCGCTGGCAGCGCGGAGTATTTTTGGTGAACGGCCTGCTCGGCGATGCCGTCGGTCAAATCTACGCGCAGCGCTATTTCTCGCCCGAGGCCAAGGCACAGGCGCAGGCTATGGTTGCGAATCTCATTGCCGCTTATCGCAAGCGCATTGAGGCCCTGACATGGATGGACCCTGCGACCAAGGCCGAGGCTGAGGCTAAACTCTCTACGCTTTATGTCGGTGTCGGCTACCCGGAAACCTGGCGCGATTACTCGTCCTACGAAGTGCAGGCGGACGATATTTTCGGAAACATTTGGCGGGGCAGCCTATCCGAATATCGCCGTGAGGTCGCGCGCCTCGGCAAGCCGGTCGACCGCAAGGAATGGTCGATGACGCCGCAGACGGTGAATGCGGTGAATCTGCCTCTGCAAAATGCACTTAACTTTCCCGCCGCTATTCTGCAACCGCCGTTCTTCGATCCTCTGGCCCCGGCTGCGGCCAACTATGGCGCCATCGGCGCGATAATCGGTCACGAAATCAGCCACACCTTTGATACGGAAGGCAGCACCTTCGACTCGAAGGGCCGTGTGCGCAATTGGTGGACTCCCGCCGATCTGGCGCATTTCGAGGCCGCCACCGCAAAACTCGCTGCGCAGTACGACACCTATAAGCCCTTTCCCGATCTCTCGGTGAATGGCAAGCAGACGCTCGCGGAGGACATCGCCGACATGGCCGGCATCTCTGCTGCCTATGACGGTTATCGAGCCGCGCTCGCGGGCAAGCCTTCCCCCACGGTGGAGGGCTTTTCCGGCGACCAGCAGTTCTTCATCGCTTTTGCCCAGAACTGGGGATCGAAGACCCGGGAAGCTGCTCTCCGTCAGCAGGTGATGACGGATCCGCATGCACCCGCGCAGTACCGCGCCTACACCGTGCGCAATATCGATGCCTGGTACGCAGCTTTTGGCGTTCAACCCGGCGAGAAACTTTATCTCGCGCCGCCCGAGCGTGTGCGCCTCTGGTAGAGGATGACGAAACCGGCACGATCTTGGAAGTGACGGCGTCAGTTACGCCCCAGCAACACCATTTTGTGATTCCGGACAGGACGGAATCACTTCCGTATGGTCGGCAAACAGGAAGTAATCCGAGCTGCCAATTGATAGGCACTCAGCTCAATTGGTGATAAATCCCCATGTCGCTCATTGACAAAATCTGGACCTCGACACCTCGACAGAGTAGGGTTCGGGTTTCGACCCGCTCCCTTCTTGAAAAACACACTCCCCCCTTAACCGGCAAAACCGTGCCACAGACGTGACCCTTCTTCCGCCATCACATGCAGGACGACCACCATTCTCGCTGCTTTCCCAAAGTGCTTCCGTGCGGGCTTGGTTTTCGGGTAAGTAGTTGATGTCAAAATGAGTTGAGAAGAAATCGCGACCTGAAGTCGGCTGACCGACAGTCAGTCGTCAAAGGTACAAGGGACTTTGACTGGTTGAGCAAAGATGGGGCTAACACTTGGGCTTTACACGCTACGCCTACAATCGGGTGCGAATCTCAGTTACGAAACGAGATTCGCCTAGATTCACTGCGTAGCCGTAATTATTCATATACGACTGAGCGGAGATCAAAGCGACGACTTTTCGAGTTCGAGTAAAACCCACGTAGAAGAGGCGGCGGTCCTCGGCTAATGTGATCGCGTTAGGTTCGGCGTATCGGCGGGCTCTCCTATGCCATCCTCGCCTCGGCAACAAACCTTCGACCAAGCCCGGTAAAATGACAGCATCGAATTGGCGACCCTTCGAAGCCCTTACCGTTTCCTATTTTGTGATGCCGGGCCAATCATCGGTGCGGAAGGGCGATGCGGGCAGTCCCTCGACATTGAAGAGATTGCACTCCGGACTGTCAGCCCAAGCATAGCGGACGGCCACCGGAGCCGCGACCTCTGGGCTGGAAACGAGGACCGAATCGTCGTCGATGACCGCCGAAGCCCAATGGAATTTCCGGTCCGCGCCGGCGACAGCAAAGCCACGCAGAGCGCCGCCCATGGCTTCCAGGCCGCTGCCGGTATGTGTGAACCGGATACTGATCTTGCTTCCTTCCACCGTCATGGACTGGTACAACGGTCCGGAATAGACGATCGGCTGCTTGTAGGTGGCGCCGAGCGCCCACAGAGCAAGCCGCTGACCGACTTCAGCCTTACGGTGCGGGTGCACGTCTTTCGGATCGCCCACATCAATCGTCACAGCCAGGCCTGTGGACGGAAGCCGGTTTAAGGTGAGCAACTGGGCCTCGCGCAGCTCTGCCCAGGCGGACTCGGCGGGCTGGCTGGGGATCGCGCCGTGGTTTGGCAGTTGAACAATCAGGAATTGCATCTGGTCCTGATGGGATGCGAGGCGCCAACCCTCAATGAGAGCGGGCAGCAATCGGCGATATTGCCGGGCTTGCAAGGCATTGCTCTCTCCTTGATACCAGATTGCCCCTCGGAACGGGAAGGGTAGCAGTGGAGCAATCATCCCCTGATAGAGGCCGGAGGCCGGACGAGGCGGGTAGCCAGCCGGCGAAAACACTTCGATGGAGAAACCTGTCAGGGTCGCGGGTGTGAAGTCCTTGTTGACTCCCCAGCCCTCCTGACGCAGATTGCGAAACCAGATGGTGATGGGTGTCCAGTTGGCGGATGAATGTATCAGAGTGGTGGCGTAGTCGTCCGCGTCGGTAATTGCCGCTTCCAGCGTACGGAAGCGGAACGAGCCGTTGCCGCGGACCCAGAAACGGATTCCCGCATATGCGCTCAGGTCCACGGGAGAACCGTCCGGCTGGAATCTTGCCGTTAGCCGGGCGTCGTCGGAGGCGTCGAGGCGGCCCGTCACCCGTGCGGCGAATCCACTGCCGCCGCGGCCGGGCGAGACCAATTCGAAAGTGGTTTCCGGCGCCCAACGCAAATCGTAAGACCAATATCCACCCAGCGTATTGCGCGCGCTGCCATCGTCAAAGTCGCTGAAGCGGAGGTTCTTGCTTCCAGCAGCCGGATCGGCGAGCAATTCAAAGTCGTCGAATTCGAGGTCGAAGGCGCTGCGTCCGGGGGCAAGGGGGCCATTCCACAACTCGAGAAGCGACTTGACTTGCGGGTCGCGCCGCGCGGCTTCCGGGGCCATCCACTCCTCGATTGTGGTCCCGGGCCATGCGCTCTCGACGATGCCAATCGGCACCTTCAACTTCCGGTGAAGATCGCGCGCAAAGTAGTAAGCGACGGCGGAGAAATCCTTGGCCGAGTCGGGGGTGCACGGCTGCCAGGAAGCAGGGAGAGTATCCGGTTGTGGATCAAGCGCAACCTTCTTCGGGATGGTGAACAGGCGGATGTCCGGGTAGTCGGCTTTCGGTATTTCCTCCTCCGCGCCGGCCGACCCGCTCAGGGCGAAGGCCATGTTGGATTGACCGGAGGCGACCCACACCTCGCCGATCATCACATCCTTAACCACGATGCTTCGCTTTCCGGCAACCTGCAAGGTGAAAGGTCCGCCAGCTAACATCGGGGCCAATTGCAGGCTCCAATGGCCATGCGAATCCGCGCTTGCCGTGGCCGTATTTCCTGCAAGCGTGGCCCGGATGGTCTCGCCGGGATCCGCTTTTCCCCAGAGGCGAATCTCACGGCCCTGCTGCATCACCATGTGATCGCCAATCAGATTGGGAAGCGCGGGATCTGCCCAGCCGGGCGCAGACCACAATCCAACAAGCAGAATTGCGAGCGCAATTCTAGGAACACGCATGAGTTTCATAGCTATAAATTCCGGTTATTTCTCTTCGTTATTTCTCTTCGAGGATCGCGAGATCCCATGGTTTGAGTGTGACCGTCTGGGAAGGCGCTACGGTCGTTTTCGTCAGCAGATCCTCGCCCAGCTTGTACGGATACTTGAAGGTCTGCAAATCGCTCGAATAATTCATGTAGTAATGAATCGTCCTGCCGTTGCGGTTGATGCCGTGCTTCACGCGTATGGTGGCAGGGAGTTCCTGATCCGGGCCGGTGAGTCCGGCCATTTGAAGTACGTCCAGGAGCAGCTTGGTCTGTAACGTGTCTGAAAGCACGGTGCCCTCATAGGTCAGAGTCCCGTTGCCGAAACGGTTGCGCGTGATTGCCGGATACTTGCCGAAGAATGGATGGTCATAATACGCCAGCGGTTGTGCGCCTTCGAGGATCAGCATCTCCGCCCAATCGGAGACTTTGTTGCCGCCTCCGGCTTGGAAGGGATCGCCCTTCAACGCGAGCGGCTTTGCGAGATTCGAAAATTCCTGGTAGCGGAATCCAGCCGCTTTGCGAAGCGCTCCTGGCGCCATGGTCCAGCGGACGGTGTCGTACTCATTGGTGAATCCGCTTTTGAAGGTCATAACCAGATGGCCGCCGCCGTGAACGTAGTCCACCAGCCTGTTCAACATCTCGTCGCTGGCAACATAGAGCGGGGGAACGAGGATGACCTTGTAATCGGAGAGGTTGGCACTTTCCGGAAAAATGAAATCGACGGCGACATTCTGGCGATATAGCGTTTCGTACATCTGCCGCAGGATGGTGCGGTAGTTAACTTTGTCGCTGAATTTCATGAACTCGATGCCGTAATACGAGTCGCTGCTGTAGAGGATGGCGACTTTGCCGCTTCGTTTGAAGTCAACGATCTCGGGCCCGATGCGCTGCAACTCGTGGGCGGTCCGACTCACCTCGGCATAGGCGCGATTCGGCTCCAGGTCGTGCGAGAGGACTCCTTTCCAGTACGTCTCCTGCCCGTAGTGGATGGAGTGCCAATGCCAGTATTCGACCATGTTCGCGCCCGAGGAAATGTGGGTATAGACGTCGAGGCGGAGTTGTCCGTCGTACGGCGGAAATTGCTCCTTGGAGTCCCAGCCGATGGTCTGCGCGTCGGTTTCAGTTACCAGATAATTCGTCCGCTTGAGCGAACGGGTGTAGTCGCCCACCATGGTGGAGTCCAGCCCATCGAACCGGTCCTGGGTGCCGTGGTAGGGATTGGCGGCCATGATGTCCACGGTGCGGGCGATGTCATGCTCATTGACTTCAGGGCGCGGCGGACCGGCGAGATCGTGGGTGATGAACTGGTTCGGCCGCTTGTACTCATTTACGATACCGGCTTGCCAGGTTAGGAAATCGGTGGTCATCCATTGTTGATAGCGTTGCCATTCCAGCTTCCATCCGGGATTGATAATGCCCTCCTGCGGAGGAAGCTCGCTCCAGTCGTTTAGACGCTGGCCCCAGTAGTTCAATCCCCAGACCTTGTTCAGTTCGTCCACGGTCTGGAACTTCTTCTGAAGGTAGTTGACGAACCCAGCCTGGACATCGCGATTGGCTGCGGCGCCCGACGAAGTTTCATTGTCGATCTGCCATCCGATGACCGTGGGGTTGTTTCTGTAGTGCTCGAGAAGCTTGCGAATCACGCGCTCGCAGTAAGAGCGGTAAATAGGGTTCATCAGGTCTGTGTTCTGCCGATATCCAAATGTGATGGTTTGTCCGCCGAAGCGCGTGATGAAGATTTCCGGATGCTCCTTATACATCCACGCGGGAACGGAGTAAGTGGGGGTTCCGAGAATGACCTTGATTCCCGCTTTCTGCATGCGGTCAATGACCCGATCCATCCAGGCATATTCGAAACGGCCGTCCTGCGGTTCCCACAAGCCCCAACTCGACTCGCCCATGCGAACCACGTTGATGCCCGCCTGCTGCATGAGTTGCACGTCCTGCTCCAGGCGATCATAGGGCATGTACTCGGGGTAGTACGCAGCCCCATAGAGAACCGTCTCCATTGTGTCGGGAGTGAATGCGGGCCTGCTTTGGGCGAGCGACACAAGGGCGTCCAATAACAGGAACGGAAGAATCGCGGCGAAAAACGCTGATGTGTATCTCTTCATAGAAGTCTCTTGCGCCAAGCTGTGGGCGCACGCCAAGTCAAATTTTGTACATCCAGGATCTCGATGACCAGCCTGAACCCTAACCGCCCCATGCGGCAGCTAGGGTTCCGTACGGGCAATCTGAATTAGTGTCAGTAGCACGTCTCCATAGTTGTTTGCCTGGCCGTAGTAGGCGCCTTGTCTATCCTTCCGCGAAATACCACTGACGTTGCCGAAGGTAAAGAGCGCCAGGCCACGGCGAACCAGCTCGAGGTTAGCGTCCATGACTTCCTCGCGCGAAGTTTGCAGCAGCATAGAATTTCTCCGAACTAGGGCGTGTTATTGCGCGGCGCGCGTCGCCAAACCGGGCGCCATGGCGGTGGACTTCCGCAGCACCAGATTGGTTTGCAGGACGTACTCCGTCCCATTCGGCGCCGGGGTCTGGCGCTGCACATCCGACAGCAGCGCGTGGAACGCCAGCCTTGCCAGTGCCGACTGCGACATCTGCACGGTAGTGAGCGGCGGCAACATGAACTGCGCCAGCCGGATGTCGTCGAACCCGACCACCGACAAATCGCGCGGAATGGAAATTTCATCCTCGTAGCTCTGCCGTATTACGCCAATCGCGGTCATGTCATTCGAGCAGACGACCGCCGTGGGTACGATGGGTCCGGCCCGTAGCTTGGCCAGCGCGGTCATGCCACACTCAAGCGTGTGGTCGCCCTCTATGACGAGTTCCGGTTGCGCGGCAAGGCCGATTTCCCCCATGGCCCGCAAGAATGCATTCTTGCGAGCCACTGCCGATTTGAGGCTCAAAGGACCGGCGATGAATGCGATGCGCTCATGACGCAACGCCGCCAGATGCTGCACCGCCTGGCGTATGCCATGGAGATAATCAATCCGGATGTTGCTCACTCTGGGCCGCGCCGGTCCGACATCCACAAACACCAGCGGGACGTTGCGCACCTTCAAGTCCTCGAGCAGCAATTCTTCCATACCGAATGTCATCACGGCGACGCCATCGACTCTGCGCTCGATCATGCGGCGGACAGAGGTCTCCATCAGCCTGGGATCGTGTACCGTGGACGTCAGCAGAATCTCGTAATTGTGCTGAACCGCAATCGTTTCGAAGACCTGTACGATCTCGGGGAAAAACGGGTTGGTGATCTCGGAAACGATCAGGCCGAAAATCCGGCTGCGGCCGGAGACCAGCGCCCGCGCCTGGGTGTTGGGGTAGTAATTGAGTTCGTTCACTACCTTCCAGACACGTCTCGCCAGCGCCGGATTGACCGTCGGGATCCGGTTGATGGCCCGCGACACCGTGGCGGTCGAAACCCCGGCGCGTTTTGCGATTTCCCGGATATCCATACACTTGTCCCGGTTACTTTTTCACGCAGTCCACCGATTCGATGGCCCCGCGGTCCACGCCGCCACAGGAGGGCACAGGTTTCCCGAAAAAGTCCCTCCCTCCGCTCGCCTCAATCCTTCGTCCCGAATCGATCGCCGGAGAATTCGGCCGAAGGCCGTATCCCGACAGGGCATTCAAGCCTAACCCAGCCGTGCCCGGTTCGCTCAGCTTGGGATCAGCGGTCAGCCCGTGAGCGTCTTCCACCGCTTTGACGTTGCCGAAATAGACGTTGGAATCGAAAACCGTGTTTTTGCTGCCCCCGAAACCTGGAGCCGTCACGTAGCTGCCATCCTCGCGTCTGGAAACTCCGTAAGAGAACTGTGCCGCCCCGTCGACATAGAAGATGTTGTTGTACAAGTAAGTGCCGGTGGCCCAACCGCCCCAGTCGGATTCGAGCAATAGGCTCACGTTTTCATTTTTCCCCACGTAGATTGTGTTGTTGTAAATGGCCGTGTTGGTTACCGGACCGGCGATATTGATGCCCCGCGCACGATCGTTCTGGCTGATGTTGTAGCGCACGACAGTTCCGATGTTGCCAGCGCTTTCTGCCGGGTCGTGTCCGCCTTCGTTACAGATCAGCAGGAACCCGCCGTCGTTATCGTGGCTGTAGTTGTATTGAATAACCGTATTGCGGCTGTTCCAGTCCGAATCGAATCCTTCTCCATCGCGCTGGCCGTGCGTGCGGTAAACCTCGTTGAACTGGACAATTGTGTTGTCGGCGCTCCATGGCCAAATGCCCGCGTTGTAATCTTCCGATCGCTGATTGGCGTTGGCTACGACGTTATATTCGATGAGGGCGCCGTCGGTGGCCACGGCGACAATGCCGTCTCCGCCAACATCGTCGACCACGTTTTTCCGGATTACCACACCCAGGCTCGGGTACCATTTCGACCGCACCCAGTGTGTAGACCACCCGAAGATGCCGCTGCGGTCCACGTGTTCAATGCGATTGCCCTCGATGCGCAGATCCACAAACCGGCTCGGCTTGGTGTTCCCGGCAGAGTAATAAGTGATTCCGCCGTTCTCTTTCACGCCGTCGCTGCCGTTGACGTCGTGGACATCAATGTCCCGAACGTAAATGTGATGCGCATCGCCGTAATCTTCGGTCATGATGCGAACGCCGCGCCGGACTCCCGGAGATCTTCCCGTGTTTGTCACTTCGAGATTGCGGATCTCCCAATACTCCTGGTTCTTTATCAGGACAGTGTCCTCGGCCTCGCCGTTGCCGTTGATCGCTGGCTTCGCCTCGCCGCCGTATTTATCAATCACGATCGGACGCCCCTCCGCACCCGATCCCTTCGGCCAAAGCTGTCCGGTCCAAATCGAGCCGGACTTGAACAGAATCCGATCGCCGGGGGAGAAGACAGTTGCGTTAACCTTGGCGAGTGTTTTCCAGGCCGTGGATGGGGAAGTACCATTGTGATTGTCGTTACCGGATGTCGAGTCAACGTAGTAGGTTGTTCCTGGCTTCTGAAGGCTGCCCTCGCCGCCCTGTCGGCTTTGCCTCTCTGAGCTGCCGAGCCCTCCCAGCACAAGCAAGACAATGCATAGACAAATTGTCTGTCGAGATGCCTTCCCGGCTTGCATTCTTACTCCAAGCATTTGGAACTGGCCGACTTATGAAGAGCGCGAGTTGCAAGAAGACTGCCGGGCAGCCGCAGGTTCGCGAGTTACCCGGCAAGCTCTCCGTAGAAGTTCCTAGAACTCGAACCGGATGGCAAACTGCCCGTTCCGCGGGTTATCGGCAACTCCAAAAATCTGACCGAAGTTGGTTGCTCCAATACTAGACCGATTGCCTGCGCAGCCATTGATGTTGTAGTAGTGACGGTTGAAAATATTGTAGAACTCCGTGCGAAAAGTCAGCCTGTATTGCCCCTCAGAACCCATGTTGAAGTTCTTCAGCAGGCTGGCATCTTCGTTGGCCTCGCCGGGACAACGCAGGGCAGAAGTGACTGGCGACGGCGGGAGATATCCCGCAGCGGGATTGCTGGCTATGCTTTGCGGTATATAGACGTCCTGCGCTGGGATGGTCGTCTGACCTGCAGGTATTGGCACGAAGTGTCCGGGGCTGTTGGGGCCGGTGTATCCCGCCAGATTGAACTGTGGATAGATGTCGCCCCACAGTGGCCAGTAAGGATTGGCAGCCGAGACTTCGAACGGTTGGCCGGTGTAATACTGGACCAAACTTGTTAACGTCCACCCACTGACGATCCCATTCACCACGCGGTTTTGGCCTGCCAACCATTCCCTGCCCTTGCCGAAGGGCAGCTCATAGCTGACAAATCCTTTCACAACGTGTGCCAGATCGTAGCCCGTAACCGCGTGTGCTGCTTCACGCATGTTGCTGAAGTCTTGAACGCCGGTGTAATAGTTGTTGCCCTCCTGCTGAGCGCTATAAGTGTCGCCCTCCTGTCGAGACCACGTATAACTCATGTCCATGGTCAAGCCGCGCCCGGTGCGCTTGACTACATCGACAACCATGGAATCGTAGAAGCTTTGTCCGAGAGGTAAACCAACGTAGTTGAGGTTGGCGTAGCCCCAATAATTACTCTCTGCGTCGGCCAGTTGCGGGGAGGGCGCCATCGCTGCAAGAACAGAGCCACAGAAGGGCCCGTATACATAGTTGTTCCCAGACGGATAAGGGACGCCGTACTGGGCGGCGGTTGCCGCATTGCAGACCCAGTCCCCCAGAAGACCTTGCTTTCCCAACCGCAGGAAAGTGGAGGTTGGGCCTTCATTCCACGCCAGCGCTGTATCGGATAGGTGGTGGCCGCGGTTGCCGACATAAGAAATCTCCAACCGCGTGTTCGGCGTGAGCTCGTGCTCAATGCCAAAGTTGAACGCCTCGCTATATCCCAGTTTCAGAGCCCGGGGATCAACGTTAACGACCGGAAATAGGGCCGGGGATGTGAGCGGGGTGGTGGCGTCCGGCTTGATGATTGTGCCTGGATATCCGCTATCCCAATCGAAGTTGCCTGTCTGGTTGATGCCCAGTTGTGGCGCAAACCCATCGGGCACGCCGTTGGAAAACGCCACACCCACGGGATTGTAGAGGAGACCGAAAGAACCGCGAACCACGGTCTTGGGCTGCAACTGGTAGGCAAAACCGAACGAAGGTCCGAACTGCCTCGCGTACTCGTTCTTTTCAAAGCTGTCGCTGCCGCTCTTGGCGAAGACCAGCAACCCGGGAGCGCTGTACATCGGATTGATAGCGTTCAGGTCGTAGTTGGCCCAGTTGCCATTTTTTTCGTGAAAGCGGAAGTTGTAATTCCAACGCAGCCCCATGCTCAGGGTAAGTTTCGGAGTGGCCTTGTAGCTGTCCTCCGCGAACAGCGCAATTCCCTTTTGGCGCCCGTACAGGTCGTGGGACACACTCTCACTGGCGTTATTGACCTGTCCCAGAAGAAACGAGGCGTAGGCAAATCCGTCGTAGGGATATCCCGCCCCGGCAGTGTAGTTGCTGGAGAAGTTAAAGGAGAGGGCCCCTTCGCCAGAGCGGCTGTTGATCTGGTGCGCTACAAAATCTCCTCCGAAAGAGAGGTTGTGGCGGCCTTTGATCCACGTGAGCGTGTCGCCGATGGTTTGGTTGACGCCGGTAGCATTTCCCTGCCAGGTACTGCCCAGAAATGTTTCGTTGTGACCGTACGCGGTGTTGTCCGTGAAACCAATGTACGGGAAGTTGGTGGCTCCGGTGTTTCCGAACCCGAGTTGCGAGTTCCAGTTTCCGGGATCCGTGGGCGAACTGGCATTATAGTCGTAGTTGTAGGTGAAGTTCAGGACATTCAAAACCGTCGGGTTGAAGGTGTGCGTTTCGCTGACGCGCCACTGCTGTGAACGGAACATCTGAAAGCGGGCGTCGGAAAGCGGCCCACCGTTCTGGGTTCCCGCCTGCCATAAGCCTCCGCTGTCGTCGAGGGTGCGCGGTTGGTGGTTGTAGACCCACGAACCGGAGAGATGATCCTGCGCCCGCAGTACATGGTCTAGTTTGACCACAAACCAGTTGGGCGTTTGGTTGGGCGTGTTTTGGATCAGGCCCCTGCTGTTGCTGTCGATTCCTCCAAGTTCCGGAGCATAGTTCTTGTAGAAGCCATTGACCACCTGCGCCTCGGCGCTGATCCGGTTCGTGGGGATGACGTTGCCGGTAAACTGATTTCCGGTCGTCGGATCGTAGATCATGTTTTCCTGCGCAACGACGGTCTGGCCCGCATTGTTCTGCGTCATGATTGGCACTGGGCTCTGGTTCGCAGGGTACCCATTGCACAATCCCGTTCCGTTCCCTCCAGAGCAGAGATCCCCTCCCAACAGGCCGCTGAAGTCTCCCGTTAGGAATCCCGGGGTGGGAACGGTTGCCGACCCTCCGTTGAGCCGGAAATCGGTTTGTTGGAAGCGCTCAAAGGCGCCGAAGAAAAAGGTCTTGTCCTTGATGATCGGACCACCCAAACTGAAGCCGTAGTCCCAAGCGCGCTTTTTGGGCTTCCCCTGACCCAGGTTGTCATCCGTCCAGGTATTCGCGTCCAGCAGTTCGTTGTGGCCGTAAAGAAATGTGGAACCGTGGAGTTTGTTGGTTCCCGACTTAAGATTAAAAGCAATTACGCCGCCACCCGTAATGGAACTCTGCGCATCCAAGCCACTGGTCGTGGCCTGTAGTTCTTCCACCGCTTCCATCGTGGGGCCAGACCCAAAAGTATTGCCTTGGAAGCTGGAGGTGGCAGACGTGCCGTCAACGGTGAAGTCCTTGGTGAAATACTGCCCGCCGTTGATCACCGCCGTGTAAGCATTACTAATGACCGAATAGCCCGGCGTGAGCGCAACCGCGAAATCTTCGACATATCGTCCACCGCCATAGATACTGAGAGGCAGGTCGGTTACCACTTTGCCGTTCATGTTTGTGCCTTCCGACGGTTTCTCCAAGTCCATGATGGGTGCATCGGCCGTGACCGTCACCGATTGGGTCAGCGAGCCCACTTTGAGCCCGGCGTCGATGCGGGCCACCTGCGTTGACTCCAGCGTGATGGCTGGACGGAGCAAGGTTTCAAATCCGTCCTTCTTGAATTCAACAGAGTACTGACCCGGAAAGAGGTTGGGGATGACATAAATGCCGTCGCCATTGGAGACCGTTTTGCTGGGCACATTGTTCCCAGTGTCCGTGGCGGTCACTTCCACTCCGGCAACCACCGCACCGGTGGAATCGGTTACCGTGCCGGTGATCGAGGCACGATTGGCTTGAGCGATCGCTCCTGCATCACAAAGAACAATCATTCCCGCGATCGACAAACAAAAAAACAGGGTATACACATAAGCTTTCCGCATAACGCCTCCGCAGTAGCTGGACTCAAGTATCCGGATCACGATGGACCGTTTCAGTCGGCGCCGGGAGACCCCCTCCCTGAGCCGCAAAACAGCTCCGCCGCCGGTTCCCATGCTTGGGCAACGGCGCGGCGGCAGGATGTGACGGCGCTCACAATCTGGGTCTGAGGCGTCCCACCCGCACTTTCTTACGCGCTTGGCGTCGGCTCCACAAGGTAAATGAGGTTATTGCGACGGTTATAGAAGGTCAATTCCAGCCATTGAACAAGAAAAACACCATGGTACATGATACTTCCAAAGGATGATTTCACGGCAGAAGAGCGTCTGTGATCCGTTCCTGGTTCCAATCATTGCTCAAGGGCGGAGGAAGCTATCACAATTACCACAAACCATTCGCAGGACTGCGATTTTCCAGACTTGGAATTAACTGTCATTAACCGGACGAGTAACGGTTATTTTTCCAGCCGGGCGGATGCGTTGACGTTCCTGACAGGCCAGTGGTATGGTGAAAGCCGTTAAAGGGAATCCCATCAACTGTCTCGGTGCGCCTTCCCAAGCCGCATTTGGCCAGAATGCGAACCGAGGGTGGCATCTGTGACTCTTCCCATCTCCCTCTTCGAGAAACGCGAGGAACTACGCCGAGTTCTGGAGAGCAAGAGTTTTGCCGGAGCTCCGAAAAAGACCCGGTTCCTCGAGTTCGTTTCGGAACAAACCTTTCTCGGCAATGGCGACAAGCTGAATGAGTACCTGATCGGCGTGGATGTCTACGACCGGGGTGCCGATTTCAATCCTCAAAAAGACCCCATCGTGCGAGTGCAGGCACACGAGATCCGGCGCCTGCTCAACAAGTACTACGAAGAGGACTGCAAGGACAGTCCGATTCGTATTGACCTGCCGTCCGGCCATTACGTTCCCGTCTTCACCAGAATTACGCCTGAGGAAGGGAACATGGCTGAGCCCCCGGCTGAGTCGGCGATTCCGGGGCCGCCAAGCGGTAGTCGCTTGCACCTCGCTCTTACCGTGACCTTGGCTGCAGTCTGCCTGATGCTGGTGTTTCTTCTCGCCACCTCAGGCCGCCGGCATGAACAGGCAGCCGGCTCGCGGCCGTCGGTTGTAACCTTGCCAGAGAACATCGAGTGGTTTTGGAGCCCGTTCCTCCCGCCGTCCGAAGCCCCGCTGATCGTTATCCCCAACCATCCCTTGCTCCGCGCTGCGCACGACGGGGACAGCCCTCAGACTCTGGCGAGTGGACATGAGATCCCCAAGGCGAGTCTCCCCGAGTTCCGTGACACCATTCATTTCCGGGAGTTGAGGCGCTTTCTGTTCGTACCGTCCCTGACCGATTTCACCTCCGTCGGCGAGACCATGGGAGTAGTCAGCTTGTGCGAGATGTTCGCCAGCGTCGGCCAGAAGTGCAGAGTGCAGCAGTCTCGCTTGGTCAATCTTGAGGAGATCAAGCGGGACAACGTGATTCTGCTTGGAGGAAATCAAGCCTGGAGTGGCAGGGTCTTTCTCAACGTCGAGGGTTTTCATTTTCAGAGCGGCGTGATCCTCAACAGAAGTCCCCGCGCGGGCGAAAGACCTGTGTACAAGCCGGAGTTCGACCCTGTGACGAACCAACTGACGCGTGACTACGCACTCGTACTGTTGCTCCCGAACGAAAGAAAAGAGAACCGCGTGCTCTTGATCTATGGTATTTACACGCAAGGCTCTCAAGCGGCGATCGAGTACCTCAAGAACCCCGAGCGGATGGCGGAACTCCGCAAAGCCTTGGTCGATCTTTCGGCGGACCACAAGACAATCCCACCCTACTTCCAGGTCTTGCTCACAACCACAGTTGAAAACGCCGTGCCCGGCGCTTCGTCGCTAGTTGCCGTCCGGGCGATTCCCAACTGACCCACTCCGGTCAGACAATGAGCCGCTGTTGAGCAGGTAAAATAACGCGAACCGAGCGCCCAAGCGAAGGTTCAACTCACCGGGTCAGTGCGCTATGCCGAATTTCTCCCACCGCATAGAACTTCAGCGAGCACACGAGGTTCGGGAGTTGCCGACTGCCACGCTTCGTTTAAGCTACCGAAAATCAGGAGAGATGGTAAGCGTTCACTCAATCGCACTCTTTTGGGTGCTACCGCACAGCCGCAAATGATTTACATGACAGACGAAGACTCGCCAACGGCAGTAAGATGGTGGCGGGCGGAGCGAGTTTGTCCAGTTATGATCGGAGTCGCGCCCGGTTTCTCAGTTTTCGTTTGCAGGCACGCCGCGAGTTTGGACGCGCGGCGCTCAAAAAGGGGACCTTCGATGAAATTCCCGCAGTTGTTCTGGATTGCTTTGTTCCTGCTTGCCTCGCCGGCCTTCGCGCAGCACGCTCCGGCGCCTTCGCCCGCGGCATCGCGGCTCGCACTGGCGGAGGGCTGGATCCTCCAGTCCTCCAGCAAAGTTGAGCAGACGGGCGAGGTTATCTCCGAAACTAGTTTCCACCCCAAAGGCTGGTATGAAGTAGGCGTGCCCACCACCGTGGTCGCCGCGCTGGTGAAGCACAAGGTGCTGCCCGATCCGTTCTTCGGCATGAACCTGCGGCAGTTTCCCGGCATGGGCTACCCGGTTGGCGGCAACTTCTCCAACCTGCCGATGCCGCCCGACAGTCCCTACGCGGTCTCGTGGTGGTATCGCAAGACCTTCACTCTGCCCGCGAGTGACCGGGGCAAAACCATCTGGCTGAATTTCCGGGGCATCAACTACCGCGCGAACATCTGGCTGAACGGGAAGCAGATTGCCAAAGCCGAGGACGTGGCCGGGGCCTGGCGGACGTACGAGTTCAATGTGACGGATGCGGCCAAAACCGGAGCGGAGAACGTGCTGGCCGTACAGGTCTATGCCCCAACCGAGAACGACCTGGCCATCACTTTTGTGGACTGGAATCCGGCGCCCCCCGACAAAAATATGGGACTGTGGCGTGAGGTTTACGTTGCAACCAGCGGCCCGGTTGCGGTGCGCTATCCCGCTGTAGTCTCGCACGTGGACGCCGCGGGCAATGCCCAGCTACTGATAACCGCGCAGCTAAAGAATGGCACGCAGCAGAGAGTCAAGGGCACCCTGAAGGGAGCGATCGAGAAGGTCGAGTTCTCGCAGGACGTCGAACTCGCGCCCGGCGAGAGCAAGGACGTGGTCTTCGACTCGATATCGGACTCGACCGCATTTCCCGCGCTGAATTTCCACCAGCCGCGCCTGTGGTGGCCGGCTCAGATGGGCTCGCCGGAACTCTATCCGCTGCGCTTGCAGTTTGAGGTCGACGGCAGGACCTCAGATCTCGCGGAGACGCAATTCGGCATCCGCGAAGTCAGCTCGGAGTTGAACCAGGATCAGCGGCGGGTGTTTTCCATCAACGGCAAGAAAGTGCTCATCCGGGGCGGCGGGTGGTCGCCCGACATGATGCTTCGGGAAGACTCGCAGCGGCTCCAGGACGAGTTCCGATACGTCCTCGACATGGGACTGAACACGATCCGGCTGGAGGGCAAGTTGCAGCCCGAGGAGTTCTTCGATCTCGCCGACCGGCAGGGCATTCTGGTAATGGCGGGCTGGTGCTGCTGCGATTTCTGGGAGAAATGGCCGGAGTGGAAGCCGCAGGATTTCGCGATTGCGAAAGCCTCGCTCACCGACCAGATGTACCGTCTGCGCAGCCATCCCAGTATGGTTCTGTGGCTGAACGGCAGCGATAATCCGCCGCCTCCGGAAGTGGAACAGATGTACCTGGACGTTGAGAAGCAGCTCCGCTTCCCCAACCCGATCGTATCTTCGGCCACGGCCAGGCCTACTACCGTGACGGGCGAGAGCGGAGTGAAAATGACGGGGCCGTACGAATACGTCGCGCCCTCCTTCTGGAGCGAGGACAGGATCGACAGCGGGCATCAGTGCAGCGCGGGCGGCTGCGGCGGATCCTATGGCTTCAACACCGAGACCAGCCCCGGGCCCGCGGTTCCTCCCGTGGAGAGCCTGCGCGCCATGCTGCCCAAAGACCACCTGTGGCCCATCGACGACTGGTGGAATTTCCACGCGGGCGGAGGCGACTTCAAAAATCTCAAGATCTATACCAACGCCTTAAACACGCGCTACGGCAAGGCCGACAACCTGGAAGATTATGTTCTCAAGGCGCAGCTCATGAACTACGAGGGCATTCGTGCCATGTTCGAGGCATACAGCCGGAACAAGTACACTTCGACGGGTGTGATCCAGTGGATGCTGAACAACGCCTGGCCATCCACTATCTGGCACCTGTATGACTACTACCTGCGCCCCGGCGGCGGGTATTTTGGCGCCAAGCGCGCCATGGAGCCGCTGCATCCGCTGTACTCCTACGACGACCGCTCCATCTACGTGGTCAGCAGCTCCTATACCGATGCCCGTGACCTGAAGCTGTCCACTCGGGTCTATAACCTCGACATGTCGGAGAAATTCAGGCAGGACTCCGCCCTGAACGCGGCCGCCGACAGCACCGGCAAGGTGCTCACCTTGCCTGACATCCAGGGCCTGAGCCCGACATATTTTCTCAGTCTCCGGCTGGAGGATGCGGCGGGCAACGTGGTGGGATCGAACTTCTACTGGCTTTCCACCAAGCCCGAGACGCTGGACTGGCAGAAATCGAGCTGGTACATGACGCCCACGTTGTCGTTCGCCGACTTTACGGCGCTCAGCCAGTTGCCGAAAGTGAAGTTGCGAGTCACGAGTCGCAGCGAGCGCAAGGGAGAGGAATCGCTCACCCACGTGACCCTGGAGAATCCCAGCAAGGCGCTGGCGTTCTTTGTGCGTCTCAAGGTCACCAAAGGTGCGAAAGGAGAAGAGATACTCCCCGTAACCTGGCAGGATAACTACATCTCTCTGCTGCCCGGCGAGAAGCGGGAGATCACTGCCTCCTATCGCAGCGCGGAGCTGGGCACGACCCAACCGAGCGTCGCGGTGAGCGGATGGAACATGCAGTAGAACTGGGTGTGTTTTTTTGAGGTCATAAAGGAGATTCGGGTTTGATCATGTCTGATGGTCTGCTCTTCACAGCGGCGGTGCTGCTGGTTGTCACAACCTTCGCGCACCACTCGGTGTTGGGTGAGCGGCGATTGATTGGTCCGCTGCTTGCACGTCGCGAAGGTGCTCTGGCCAGCGACCTTGCCCGCGTCGTTGTTCGCTTCGCCTGGCATTTAACCAGTGTCAGCTGGGTGGTCCTTGCCCTGATTTGGGTTCAACTGGTTCGGGAGCCAGCCATGGCGAGACACTGAGCGGCGGCTGCAACGGGTGTGGCCTTCACTGGCGTCGAACTGTTCGACGCGGTAGTTAGTCGCGGCCGCCATGTCGGCTGGGCTCTTCTCACTGGAATCGGTATCGCGGCGCTCCTGTCGCTCCGGTACTGAGCCGGCGCTGTCCGGCAACCCTCGTGTTAGAGCTGCCCTAATGCGAAGAAGCCGCTGCCTCGATCAACTTCTGAATTGGGGGCGCCACCATCACCAGCAGGTTGGCCCTCGGCTTCATCGACCGATCCACCACCGCCAACTGCTCGGTGCGCCACGCGTCCGGCAGCGGTTGATTCTTATCGATGCTGTCGAGCGCCTGCAGTCCAGCCGCGGCAAGAGCAGCAAGGTCCTCGGACAGTGGCTTGTCTTCCGCCAGAATAAATGAGCGATCCAGAACAGGTTGGAGGTTCGTGTCGTTCTCACGCCACTTGAACAGCGACGCCCGGATCTGCGCCTCGGCGGCGGAGTCCTTGTAGCCGCTCTGGAGGTAGGTTTCGACCAGCTCCGCGAATTGCCGCGCCACCGCGCTCTCTGGCCGAGCCGCATCCGCCAGCCGGTTCAGCGGCGTGGACTTCACCGGAGGCTGGGGAAAGACTTCCGTGCGCGTGTAGTCTTTCGTGGGTTCTACGACATCGGCCAGGGTGCGCAGTGCGGCAATATCGTCACTGCCCGTGAGACGGTGGAGCATCGGCACATAGTTCGACTCGTGATTCAACCCCAACCAGCGAAGACGCCAGCTCAGTTCCTCCAGGCGGCGATACATGGATTGGTTGTCCCGTGTCTCCTGCGGTGACCAGAGGCGCTCGGCAATCGCCGCCAGGCGCGGCCATATCCGCGAATCGATCGTTTCCGGAGTGACGTACTCCGCCCACATGCAAGCCTCGCCGCCCAGAATGCGCTTTTGCTCCCCGGCGATCAGCGCCGCCGCCCCACCCGACATCGGATCCACGGCATAATGTCGCGCAGCCGGCCACATCAAGTCGAGATAATAGCCATAGGAGAGCAGGCTGCGATAACCTTGTTTCGCGGCCTCCGCCAGGGAATCCTGCCCACGCCACGACTCGACCACCACGGTTTTCGGCAAGTCGGGATGCAACACCTCATCCCAACCCATCATGATCTTCCCGTGTTTATGCACGATCTTTTGCAGGCGTTGATTAAAGTAGGCTTGTAAATCGCGGTTGTTCTTCATGCCGTGAGCCCGAACGAACTCCTGGATTTTTGGATTCGAGTCCCATGGCTTGTTGATTACTTCATCGCCGCCGATGTGAAAGTAAGCGTCGGGGAACAGGTCTGCCATTTCCCCGATGAACTTGTCGAGGAACTTGTAGGTCTGGTCCCGCGTGGGATCCATGACGGTATCCGCGTTCGCGATCCTGCCAGCCTTGTAGGGACCGGGCAAACTGGCAAGTTCCGGATAACCGGCCATCCAGGAGCGGCTGTGCCCGGGCATGTCGAATTCTGGAACCACGCGGATACCGCGATCGCGCGCGTAGGCCACGAAGTCGCGGATCTCCGTGCGCGTGTAGTACTGCCCCTCAGAGCCCGACTCATGCAGCTTGGGAAAGCGCTTGCTCTCAACGCGGAAGCCTTCGTCGTCGGAAAGATGCCAGTGCAAGACATTCATCTTCACCGCAATCATTCCGTCGAGGTTCCGCTTCAGTATTTCGATCGGGATGAAATGGCGGCTGACGTCGATGAGCAGGCCGCGCCAGGCAAAGCGGGGTTGGTCTTGTATGGCAATCGCCGGCACCGCAAAACCTGCGGGAGTCGGTTCGATCAGTTGCAGGAATGTCTGCAATCCGTGCAGCGCGCCCAGGGCATTCGGCGCGGTCAAGGTCGCGCGCGATGTGGTGATTTCCAGGGTATAGGATTCATCCTCGTCAAGTTCCTGAACCTTGCGACCGGCGTTCTCGGCGCGAATGACGAGGATCGCATTGGAGGCCGCATTGGAGGCACTGCCGCGCTGCCCGTTCAACTCCATACCAGTCTGCCGGCTAACCTGGTCGAGGAATCTGGTGATGCCGCTGTCAAGACGGGCATCTCTCTGGCCAGTACTCACGGCGGTAAACGACTGATCGACGACAAGCTGGCCGGTTCCAAACTGAATTTTCGTGGGCACGGGCATGAGGTTGAGAGAGGAGGGAATCTGAGCCATCGCAAAAAGTGAGAAAAAGGACACACTCAGCAAAAATTGCAGGGTTCGCATAGACGGACTATCTTGACAGGAAGGCAGGGTGGTTGTCGAGAAGTTGCAGATGTGACCGGTCGGGTGCGGGTCTGGTCAACTTCAAACAACGCATTCAATCCGAATGTGTGCAGGCCACCAGAGTAGTGCGTGCCTCCGATCGCAGCGGCGTGCCTACTGGTGAAATGAATAGTCCGCCTTCGACGGATGCGGGAGTTGAGTTCAAGCGCAGGAGACGTAGTCCGATCTGATTCTGGAAGCCCAAGGTTGAAACGTGCTGAAGAAGAGGGGAGAGCTGATGAACTTGCATGAATGGGAAAAGCGACGCTGTGCCGAGTTCTTCTCCAGCACGCATTGATGCAGTGGGAGTCTCCAACGACATTTAGCCGATAAGGAACCCGAACGTTGTTTCTAAGCTAAACCAAACCTAACAACGCGCTGCATCCGCCTTTGCTCCGCTACGCTTCGCCGCGGTCGAGTGACGAGCAACCCGGAAGTTGGCCGCGTTTTCTGGATTCGTACTGAGAACGCCCTTGTGTGATTGAATTTAGTGTGAATCTCGCGGATGGTGGCCAGCCGGACACTATCGCGTAAACTCACGTCTATGGGTTTGCACTCTGATTTGCAAATCGGCCCGGCAGGCCGCTGCTCTCTATCGGAACTTTTGTCCAGTTCAAGCTAGGGCGTGTTCACACTATCGCAATGCCTCCACGATCAGGGCAAAGGTGACCATGCCCAAGTACATGACGTCGAGTTTCTCGTAGCGAGTGAAGACTCGGCGATAGCCCTTGAGCCGTCGGAACAA